>Ga0116143_10000885_pt1 | contig 38841 bp, 35 predicted proteins | sample AD_UKC034_MetaG_FD_89745 | JGI IMG/M metagenome (GOLD analysis project Ga0116143, IMG submission 89745) | Active sludge microbial communities of municipal wastewater-treating anaerobic digesters from USA - AD_UKC034_MetaG | ecosystem: Engineered > Bioreactor > Anaerobic > Digestate | place: USA... | reverse complement strand
CTGTTTTGACGTCAACCCTGCGCGAATGCCCACTGCTCTTGTTTGCGCAGGCGTTATGATATCGGCCGGATCATGGCTGTCGTGGTCAAGCACGAGCCTGCATCCGAATTTGAGCGCTTTTCGTACGACCAGCGGGTTGGTCCGGCAATGGCCATGGCGGCTCGTGACCTCAAGGAAAACGCCGCGTTTCTTTGCAAACAGGCAATCGCTATCGGAGATACGCCCGGGGTGAGCGAGAATGTCGATATCTGCTTCGAGCGCCGCGCGGTTGGTGCCGGGAATGACCGGCTCGACAATCGTCTCGCCGTGCGCCACAATGATCCTGATGCCGCGGCGGCGGGCGTATTTCGCAAGCGGCTTGAACTGTTCAAGAGGCAGATGGGTCAGCTCGACTCCGGGCAGGACCGTGATCGCAGCGTTCGCAGGCCATGCATCGCAGAACGAGATGACCGACCGCACCACCGCTTCGATATTGCTGGCGTCCACATGGTCGGTGATAGCCAGGGTCTTGTAGCCGGCTGCCGCGTAACGGACAGCGAGCTCTGAAGGCAGGAGACATCCGTCGCTGTGGAGCGTATGGGAATGGAGGTTGATCATATGCGGATGGTCTCGTGAGAATTTTATGCGCCTGGCTGGGATCGAACCAGCCACAAGCAGTTTAGGAAACTGCTGCTCTATCCAAATGAGCTACAGGCGCAGATTTATTATGTGTCCCATCGGATAATCGCTCAGCAATCTCTCCTGAGATTGCTTCGCATCCGTGGGATTCATTCGGGCTTATGACTTATCTCGCGCTTCGCGCTCCATAAGTCATGCCCTCATGATAGCTACAGGCGCAGATCTATTCCCCTTCAAACTTGATCAGGGATGAGAACGGGTAACCCTTGAGTTTGTCCTTGCCGTGAAGATCCACCAACTCGATCACGAATGCGATGCCGATGATCTTCGCCCGGAACTGCTCGACGAGGTTTATGACCCCGCCGACCGTGCCGCCGGTGGCGATGAGGTCATCGACGATCAGGACCCGTTCGTCGGCCTTGAGCGCGTCCTCGTGGATCTCCAGCGTATCGGTGCCGTATTCAAGCGAATATGTGACTGACCGCGCCTTGCAGGGAAGCTTGCCCTTCTTGCGCGCGGGCACGAATCCGGCGCCCAGCTCGTAAGCGACCGCGGCGCCGAGGATGAATCCGCGGGATTCGACTCCCACGACCTTTTCGATCTTCTGGCCTTTGTACCGCTGCACGATCTCATCGACCGCCAGCTTGAACGCCTTCGGGTCTTTGAGCAGCGTGGTGATATCCCTGAACAAAATACCCGGCTTGGGAAAGTCGGGGATCGAGCGGATCGAACGTTCAAGGACCCGGACTGTTTCCTGCGTCATTGGTCCTTCTCCTGTTCCTGGACGAATTTCTTCAATTTTTTAAGCGCCTCTTCCTCGATCTGCCGGATACGCTCGCGCGAAACGTTCATCTTTTTTGCCACGACCGCAAGGGTGGTCGGAGTGCCGCTGACCAGGCCGAACCGCATATCCAGCACCTGGCGCTCGCGCTCTGACATGCGCTCGAGCAGGTTCTCCACGCGTTCCTTGTCGAATATGGCCTCGACCGACATGTCAGGGGAAACCGCGGTCTTGTCCTCGACAAGATCCGCGACCTGGCTTTCATCCTCGTCCCCGACCGGCGCTTCCAGCGACGATGTCTTGGTTGACATCCAGAGATTGATCTCCTCGATCTTATCCCGGGGGATCTTCAATTTTTTTGCGATCTCGATGTCGGTGGGCACGCGGTGCAGTTTCTGGGTCAACTGCTCGCGGGTCTTTTTCCATTTGCTGAGCATCTCGTTGACATATACCGGAAGGCGCACAAGCTTGCCCTGCTGGGCAATGGCGCGGATGATGCCCTGGCGGATCCACCAGGCGCCGTACGTGGAGAAACGCCAGCCCTTTTTGGGATTGAACTTGTCAACCGCCTTCATGAGGCCGAGATTGCCTTCCTCGATCAGGTCAAGCAATGGGATGCCCAGATGGATATAGCGCTTTGCGATGTTGATAACGAGGCGCAGGTTCGCGCGGATCATTGCCTTGCGCGCCTGCTCGTCGCCCTTCTGGATCCTTTTTGCCAGAGAAATTTCTTCTTCGGCGGTCAACAGCGGGATCGTGCGCACTTCTTTCAGGTACAGCCGCAGTGCTTCCATGCACCCTCGCTTTGTATGAGGGCTAAAAACGGGGTCAGAATTATTTATTTCCCGCGATCAGAACTACTGTGAAATAAATAATTCTGACCCCGTTTTTTAGCCTTTATTTTTTGGCCTTTTTGGCCGGCTTATCTTTCAGTACTGCCTGGGCTGCTGCAAGCCGCGCGATCGGCACGCGGAACGGCGAGCAGGACACATAGTCCATGCCGACCTTGTGGCAGAACTCGACTGACTTCGGTTCGCCGCCGTGCTCGCCGCAGATGCCGACTTCCAGCTTCTTGTTGGTCGAGCGGCCCCTGGTAATGCCCATTTTGATCAGTTCGCCGATACCCCTCTGATCAATGGACTGGAACGGATCCTCGGGCAGAATGCCTTTATTGAGGTATTCCGGCAGGAACCCTCCGATATCGTCGCGCGAGAAGCCGAATCCCATCTGGGTCATGTCATTGGTCCCGAACGAGAAGAATTCGGCAACGGTCGCCAGTTCGTCGGCGACGAATGCCGCCCGCGGGATCTCGATCATGGTGCCGAACATATGCTTGATCGTTTTAATATTATACTTCTTCAGGACCTCATCGTAAACCTTTTTCGCGATCGCGAGCTGGTCCTTGAGCTCTTTGACGTCGCAGACGACCGGAATCATGATCTCCGGATACGGCTTTTTGCCTTCCTTGATCAATTCCGCCGCGCCTTCGAGGATCGCGCGGATCTGCATCTCGCTCACCTCAGGATACGTCACGCCGAGACGAACGCCGCGGTGGCCCATCATGGGGTTGGATTCATGCAGGCCGTCGGCGCGCTTGCTGAACTCTTCGATACTGATATTGAGCTCTTTTGCAAGCTGTTCTTTCTTATCCTGCTCGCGGGGCACGAACTCGTGCAGCGGCGGATCAAGCAAACGGATCACGACCGGGAACCCTTCCATTGCCGCAAGCGTTGCCTTGATGTCCTTTTTCACATACTGGAACAGTTCGTTCAAAGCATTGCGGCGTTCCGCCTCTGTCTTTGAGATGATCATCTTGCGTAAAAGGAACAACGGCTCATCAGAACCTTTGCCGTAAAACATATGCTCGGTCCTGAACAGGCCGATGCCTTCGGCGCCGAATGAACGCGCTTTCTGCGCGTCGTCCGGTGTATCCGCATTGGTGCGGATGCCCAGGCGCCGGATGCCGTCGCACATTTTCAAGAACTCCATGAGGACCTTGTTCTCTTCGCTCGCATCCATCATGGCGAGTTTGCCGGAATACACGTTGCCCTTGGTGCCGTTGAGCGTGATCCAGTCGCCTTCTTTCAAAACGCTGTCTCCGACCTTGATCTCTTTCCGGGACGCATCGACATGCATGGAGCCGCAGCCGACAATACAGCATTTGCCCCAGCCGCGCGCGACCAATGCCGCGTGCGACGTCATGCCGCCGCGGGCAGTGAGGATCGCCTCAGCTGCACGCATGCCTTCAACGTCTTCGGGATTGGTCTCTTCGCGCACGAGAATGACCTTCTTGCCCAGCTTTTTCCACTCAACCGCGTCAGCGGCATTGAACACGATCTGGCCGCTTGCGCCGCCCGGGCCTGCGGGAAGGCCTTTGGTGATGACCTTGGCATCCTTCTCGACCTTGGGGTCGATAATGGGATGCAAAAGCTCGTCGAGCTGGCTCGGCGTAACGCGCATGACCGCATCTTCCCTGGTGCAGAGCCGCTCCTTGACCATATCAACCGCCATGCGGACCGCTGCAGGGCCGTTGCGTTTGCCAATACGGCACTGAAGCATGAACAGGCGCCCCTTTTCGATGGTGAACTCGATGTCCTGCATGTCGCGGTAATGCTTCTCAAGCCTGTTGCGGTATCCTGCGAGTTCCTTATATAATTCAGGCATGCCCTGCTCGAGCGTGGTCAGCCCCTTGTTGTGCTCTGACTGCGAATACGAATTGATCGGCGCGGGCGTGCGCGTGCCTGCGACAACATCCTCGCCCTGGGCGTTGACCAGATACTCGCCGTAAAAGCCGTTCTCGCCGTTGCCCGGGTTGCGCGAGAATGCGACGCCGGTGGCGCAGTCATTGCCCATGTTGCCGAACACCATGGTCTGCACGTTGACTGCCGTGCCCCATTCATGCGGGATCTTCTCGATGACGCGGTAGGAGACCGCGCGCTTGCCGTTCCATGACGAGAACACCGCGCCGACGCCGCCCCAGAGCTGTTTCATCGGGTCGTCGGGAAATTCCTTACCCAATACTTCCTTGACCTTTGCCTTGAACTGTTCGCACAGAAGCTTCAGGTCAGCGGTCTTCATGTCCGTATCGCTGGCGTACCCTTTTTCTTTCTTGAGCTTGTCCATCATGCGGTCGAGCTGTTTGCGGATGCCCATATCGTCCGCCGGCTCGATCCCCGCTGCCTTTTCCATGACCACGTCGGAATACATCATGATCAAACGGCGGTATGCGTCATACACGAACCGCTCATTGCCGCCCGCCTGCTTGATAAGGCCCGGGATCGTTTTCGCGCATGTGCCGACATTGAGGATCGTCTCCATCATGCCGGGCATCGATTTGCGCGCGCCCGAACGGACAGAAACCAGAAGCGGGTTGGACGGATCGCCGAATTTGCGACCCATGAGCTTCTCGACCTGCGCGAGGGCTTTGTTCACCTGTTCTTCGAGACCTTTGGGATATTTCTTTTTGTTCTGATAGAAATAGGTGCAGACCTCGGTTGTGATGGTGAACCCCGGAGGGACAGGAAGGCGCAGCGCTTTGTGACCTGCCATTTCGGCAAGGTTTGCGCCCTTGCCGCCGAGGAGATTTTTCATGGATTCATTGCCGTCTGCTTTGCCGCCTCCGAAACTGTACACGTACTTTTTGCCCGTAGCCATTGCTTTGAAACCCTCCCTTTCTTTGTAAATAATTAGGGACGGTTCTCTTCGAGAACCGTCCCTAATTATTTTAATTTCTCCACTAAATACGATTTTAAATTGTCAGCCGGAACGCGCTCCTGGAGCATGGTGTCGCGGAAACGCACCGTGACCTGCTTGTCCTCGAGCGACTGAACGTCCACCGTGATGCAGAACAGCGTGCCCACCTCATCCTGCCTGCGGTACAATTTGCCGATCGCCGCGGTGTCGTCATACACCGTGGCCATATCCTTCTTCAGGTCCCATGCCAGCTTCTTTGCCAGCTCGACGAGTTCGGGACGGTTCTTTAAAAGCGGCAGCACTGCCGCTTTGATCGGCGCAAGATCCGCATGCAGTTTCAGGACGACACGGATATCTTCCTTGACCTTCTCCTCATGATACGCATCGGTCAAAAATGCCAGCAGGCAGCGGTCCACCCCGCCCGACGGCTCGATGATATGCGGGAAAAAACGCTCTTTCTTTACTTCGTCGAAATATCTCAGGTCCTGGCCGCTGAATTGGGCATGCTGCTTGAGGTCGAAATCGGTGCGATTGGCAATGCCTTCAAGTTCAGACCAGCCCCAGGGAAAATTATATTCCACATCAGTGCATGCTTTGGCATAATGGGCAAGCTCGTCTTGAGCATGCTGACGGAAGCGCAGATTTTCCTGCTTCATGCCCAGGTCCGTGTACCATTGTTTCCTCGACGCGACCCATTCCTCATAGACTTTTTCCGAATCCTCGGGGCGGCAGAAATATTCAATTTCCATCTGCTCGAACTCGCGCGTGCGGAAGGTGAAATTTCCCGGCGTGATCTCGTTGCGGAAGGATTTTCCGATCTGCGCCAGGCCGAAGGGAAGCTTGGGATGGCGCGAATTGAGGATGTTGGCGAAATTGACGAACATGCCCTGCGCGGTCTCGGGCCGCAGATAGGCAAGGCTCGAGGCATCCTCGACCGGGCCGGTGTGGGTCTTGAACATCAGGTTGAACTGGCGCGCCTCGGTCAACTCTCCGCCGCATTCAGGGCATTTTTTTGTGTCTTTCAGGTCCGCCACCTTAAAACGCTTCTTGCACCCTTTGCAATCGGCTTTCAGGTCGAAAAAGTTCTGCACATGGCCGGACGCCTCCCATGTTTTGGGATGCATGATGATGGCCGCGTCCATGCCGTACATATCGTTACGCATGTAGACGTTCGCCTTCCACCAGGCCTTTTTGATATTGTTCTTGAGCTCCACTCCGTACGGGCCATAGTCCCATGAATTGGCAAGGCCGCCGTAAATGTCGCTGCCGGGGAAAATGAACCCCCTGCGTTTACAAAGTGAAACCACTTTTTCCATTATGTCTGCCATTGTATGTGCCGGGTAAGATTTAAGGCAAATATTGTAGCACAACTGCCAGGAATAACAAGGAAAAACTAGGGCTAAAAACGGGGTCAGAATTATTTATTTGCTGCGTATCCAGTCCGAGGCAAATAAATAATTCTGACCCCGTTTTTAGCCTCGAACGTTTTCGATTTTTTTCAATTCGTCTTCTTTGATCGAGAAGCTGTGTTCAGGGCCGGGATACATGCCTGCTTCCACTTCCTTTTTATACTGCTGCAGGGCCTCGAGGATCATGGGAGACAGATTAATGTACTTTTTGACGAACTTGGGCGTATAGCGTTCGAACAGGCCGATCGCGTCATGGATCACCAGCACCTGGCCGTCGGTATATTTTCCCGCGCCGATGCCGATCGTGGGGATTTTGATCTTCTCAGTTATCATCTTTGCGATCTGGTCGGGAACGCACTCAAGCACGATGGAAAAACACCCTATGCGAGTCAGGTCTTGGGCCTGTTTGATAAGCCTTTTTGCCGCCTCCGCGTCCTTGCCCTGTACCTTGAACCCGCCGAGCTTGTCAGCGGTCTGGGGGGTCAGGCCGATATGCCCCACCACCGGAATGCCTGCCTTGACGATTTTTTCCGTCACTTCAAGACAGCGATCGAACCATTCGAGCTTCACAGCGTCGCATTTCGCTTCATCGATGAACCTGCGCGCATTCTTGACGCAATCCTCTGGCTTGACCTGGTACGAATCGAACGGCATATCGCCGATGACCATTGCGCGCGTTACCGCGCGGGTCACTGCTTTTGCGTGGTGGATCATTTCGGCCATGCCGACCTCAGTGGTCGATTTCAAACCAAGCACGACGTTGGCGAGCGAATCCCCGACCAGGACCATGTCGATCCCGGCCTTGTCGACAAGCGCGGCGGTCGGATAATCATACGCGGTCAACATGGTAAGTTTGCGCTTGCCCTTTGCGGCACGGATATCATTTACCGAGACTTTCGTGTTGTTTTCCATGGTTCTTCTCTTTCGTTTTAGTGGATGTAATACGTAAACAACAGTATGGCCGATAACAGGATCATGAACACGACCACCGTTATGGCAATGATATTGTAAATGCGCGAATTCGTATATTCGCCCATCAGGCGTTTGTTATTGACGAGCAAAAGCATGAAGATCAGGGTGAACGGCAGGAGGATACCGTTCTTGGTCTGCGCGCTGATCATCAGCGGCACCAGCGGTATATTGGGCACGAGCACCACGATCGCCGAGATGACAATGGTCGCGGTATACAGGGTGTAGAACTGCGGCGCTTCCCTGAACCGCTTGTTCACCCCGAGCTCCCAGCCCATGCCTTCGCATACGCAGTAAGCGGTCGAAAGCGGCAGGATGCACGCGGCGAAAAGCGACGCGTTGAACAGCCCGGCGGCGAACAGATAGTAACTGTAATCGCCGGCAAGCGGCCGCAAGGCCAGGGCTGCGTCGCTGGCAGTCTCGACGCGGATGCCTCCTTTAAAAAGGGTATTTGCGCATACGAGAACGATGAAAAACGCGACGATATTGACCACGAACGCGCCGCAGATGACGTCGAGCCTGCTGTACTTGTAATCGCTGATCTTGATGCCTTTTTCGACCACGGATGATTGCTGATAGAACTGCATCCACGGCGTTATGGTCGTGCCGACCACGGCGATGAGCAGGATCAGGTATTCCCTGCTCCAATGGAACTGCGGGTGGATGACCTCGCGCGCGACCTGGCCCCAGTCGGGTTTTGTGATAAACGCGCTGACGATATACGCGATGTAAAAGAAACAGAACAACAGGAATATCTTCTCAACGGATTTATAGGTACCCTTGACAATGAGGAACCATACGAAGACCGCCGATAACGGCACAAGAATGAATTTGTCTATGCCGAGCAATTCGGCGCTTGCGGCAATGCCGGCGAACTCGGCGATCGTGTTAAAAACATTCGAATAAATAAGGCCGAGCATCGCGTAGAATGTGACCTTGACGCCGAATTCCTCGCGGATAAGGTCTGCGAGCCCCTTGCCGGTCACGACCGCCATGCGGCTGGACATCTCCTGGATGACGATAAGCGCGATGATGATCGGCACGAACGACCACAACAGCGAGAAGCCGAAATGCGCTCCGGCGACGGAATACGTCGTGATGCCGCCGGCGTCGTTGTCGACGTTGGCGGTGATGAGCCCCGGCCCGAGGACCGAGAGAAAAATCACCGCTTCACGCCAGAACTTTTTGATCTTGCTCATTGTTTGGGAGTGATATTGATCTTGGCCAGGCGCCGCCAGGCGATCGCAATGACCTGGCTGAGCACATCGTCGACCGTGACAATGCCCTTGAGGACATTGCGTTCGTCCACGACAGGGATCGCGTAATATTTATATTTCTCCATCATGTACGCCACTTCCTTGACGCTGGAATCGAGCGTGACGAAATATGTCTTGGGGAACACGACCTTGTCGACCGGATCGTCGTTTGCCGCGAGCATCAGGTTCTTGAAACTGACCGACGCCAGCAGCTTATTTTCGTCGTCGACGACATAGACATACTGCGCCGGCTCCACCTTAAAGTTTTTTTCCTTGATGTACTGGATGACCTGCCCGACGGTCATGCCCTTGCGGCACGAAAGATATTCGGTCGTCATAAGGCCGCCGGCCGAATCGCTTGAATACCCGAGCAGTTCCGAAAGTTTCTTTGCCTGTTTGCTTTCGAGTATCCGCAGGAACGCGTTGACCTCGTCCTTGGGCAGTTTCTCGAGAAAATCGGTCGCCTCGTCGGACGGGATGTTGTTGAGGATGATCGATATCTCGCCCCTTCCCAGTTCTTCGATAAGCGACATCTGGAGCTTGAAATCTATGTTCATGAACACCTTGGCGCGCGTGGGGATATCGAGCGTCTTGAAAAGCGCGATCTGGTCCTGCAGGTTGAGGTCCTGGAATATCTCGCCGAGGTCTGCGGCAGGGATATTGGTGAGCTGTTTCTGGGGCACGTTGATCTTGATGGTCATGCTCGAGGGATTGATCGAGAGCGGCTGGATGTATTTCCAGGGGATTAAACGCTCCAGGCGCAGATACCGCGCATGCGGGTTGAATATCCGGATGACGAAATCGACGACACGTTCGAACCCGAGCCTGCGCACAAGCCCCCTGCCGCCGATATCGACGTGCGCGACGGTCAGGGCGTTCTCCACGCGCAGAAAATGGATGTCGTTGACGCGGATAACGCGGTGATTGTAGGTATCGACGACCTGCTGGTCGAGGATATCGCGCCGCAGGGAAAGCTCTTCTTTGTTATCATGCTTTTCGGCAAAGGCGATCGAGGCCTTTTCGAGTTTGAGCTTGATCTCTTTGGGGCTCAGCTCCTGGACATGCTCCCATCCGATAAGAGCGTACTTGCGGTTGGGAAAACCTTTGCGCACGATCAGGCCCGCGGACTGAGGATAGACCTGCGCGACCTTGACGATAATGTCGTAGAGAGCGCCGATATACTCGCCGTTGACGTCGACGATGTCGCGGTCGATGAATTTCGAAAAGTACGCGAAAACAGGATGCGGGGTCGGTTTGTTGATGTCGATTGTGGTCTGGTTCATGATCTATCGCCCTTCGACTACCTTTGCTTCTGCGCCGGGATACCTTTCCAATAATGCCTTGCCTTTTTCTTTTCCCATGACGACCAGCGCCGTTGCAAGAAAGTCAGCGGTCAGCCCGTCATCGGCGATGACCGTGGCAGAAATCACTCCGGAATTTGACGGCCTGCCGGTCCGCGGATCCATAATATGGCTGAAACGCCTTCCTCCGGCAATAAAAAACTGCTCATAATCGCCGGATGTGGCGACCGCTTTGTCGACGAGACCGAACGAGCCGCGCAGTGTGCGGCTCCGGGGGTCCCTGACAGCAACCCGCCAGGGCTTGCCCGCGTTGGTGCCGAGGCAGTAGATCTGCCCGCCTGCATTAATAAGGCAGCTGCGCACGCCGGCCGCCCGCAGTAAACCGACTGCGCAGTCAACGGCATACCCTTTTCCGAGCCCGCCAACATCGATCGCGGAACCGCGAACAGTAAATTCTACCACATTATCCGGCGGATGAAAAATGATTTTATTCATGCCCACGCGCGACAAGACCGCGCGGATCTCATCATCAGCCGGCTGCCGGAAGTTTTTTGTAGTGAACCCCCAGATATCCATCAGCGGGCCGACCGTGATATCGAACGCCCCGTCGGTCGCAAACCAGAATTCCTTTGACCGGGTAAGCAGATAATACAGATCAGGCCCGGCGGTTACCGTGCCGGTCTTGTTCAGGCGCGACACTTCGCTGTCAGGATCATATTTGCTGAGAAGTTTTTCGATGCGCTTGACCTCGTCGAACACAATACGCGCCGCCCGGCTGTCCTGCGATACGACCTCGACATACGTTCCCATAAGCAGCTGCGTATCCCGATGCACCGGCATCTGCCCCTGACACCCAATAATCAATAACAAAGACGCTTTAGCTAAACCTCTGAGGGAGAATGAGATAAAATTTAATTCTTTATGAGCGATTTTAACAGTCATACAATGTTCAATTTTCTGAAATTTCGTTAGTAGGATTTAATTTGTAACTATCTCCTTGACAATGCCTTAGCTAAAGCGTCTTCATTATTGGTGTTGAGGATGTTTTGGGGGGTGAGCCAGCCGCGGCGGGCCATGGCAAGGCCGAAGCGAATATAAACCAGTTGGTCAATGGAATGGCTGTCGGTGTTGATGCAGATCTTCACCCCTGCCTCTTTTGCCCTGCGGCAGTTCACATCATTGAGGTCCATGCGGTCGGGATACGAATTGATCTCGAATGCGGTATTGGTCTGTTTTGCCTTCTGAAAAACGGCGTCCAGGTCGAGATCATACGCATCGCGCACGCCGCGGAGCCGGCCGGTCGGATGAGCGATGATATGCACGTGCGGATTCTCGCACGCCCTTATGATCCTGCGCGTGATCTGTTCCGCAGGCTGTTTCATGCCGGTATGGATCGCGGCAATGACTATATCGAACTCTTTCAGTACAGAGTCCGGATAATCGATATTGCCGTCCGCGTCGATATCCGCCTCAGTGCCGAACAGGATCCGGAACGGCTTCATTTTTTCGTTGAGACTATCGATCTCCCTGCGCTTCTTACGCAGATCAGCGGCAGATAACCCGTGCGCGACTTTCAGGCTTGGGGAATGATCGGTGACCGCTATATAGGAATATCCCGACGCGCGCGCCGCCTGCGCCATCTCGGCAATGGTGTTCGAACCATCGGACCAGTTCGAGTGGACATGCAGGTCGCCCTGAATGTCCTTTTGCTCGACGAGCCGGGGCAGCGCCCGTTTCAGCGCCGCTTCGATCTCGCCCGTATCCTCGCGCATCTCAGGCGGCACATACTGCATCTTCAGGAATTTGAATATCTCCTCCTCGGTCCTGCCGCAGATACGCTTTTCGTTCCGGTCGAACACGCCGTATTCGTTGATCTTATGCCGCGTCTTCTGCGCGAGCATGCGCAAACGCACATTGAATTCCTTGGATCCGGTAAAATACAAAAGCGCCGCTCCGAACGATCCCTTGTCCACGACCCTGCAGTCCACCTGGACGCCGTCTGCAGTCCGGACGGACGATTTGGTCGAGCCCCACGCCTGCGTCGCCTGCGCAAGCGGCGACGATGTAAAAGCATCCATAACAGGCTGAGCATCCTTTGCCATGACCAGGATATCGATATCGCGCACGGTCTCTTTCTGCCGCCGGAGGCTGCCGGCGCATACGATCTTCTCAACCTGCGGCAGTTGCTGTAATTCCCGAACGAATTCCTCGGCGACCGCCTGCGCCCGGGCAAGCGGCAGCCGCTCCTGACCGCGTTTAACCAGGGATATCCCTTTGCTGATATTTTCTATGGTTTTCTCTTTTATTCCGGAAAGTTTATCAAGCTTGTGATCTGCAATGGCCTTTTCCAGGTCGCCGATACTGCGGATACGCAATTCCTTGGCAAGCATCTGCGCGGTTTTGGGGCCGACGGACGGGATGGCGAGAAGTTCGAGGGTCCCGGCGGGAAGGGTTTTTTTCAGGTCCTCATAGAACTGCAGCGATCCGGTCGCGACGATCTCCCGGATCTTTTCAGCAAGGTCTTTGCCGATGCCGGGAATATCCGTCAGGGTATTCCGGGAAACCGCCTGCTCGATATCGCCGCCGAGGTTCTCGACAGCCTGCGCCGCGCGGTCATATGCGCGGATCCGGAATATATTCTCTCCCTTGATCTCGAGCAGACGCGCGATGTCGCGGAAGATCCGGCTGACCAGTTGATTCTTCATTCACTGTTCAAAAAAACGTTTATGGTCTTGAGCACATCGGCCGGATGCACCAGATGCTTCACCATATAATACGCGGCGCCGAGGCGCTTTGCCTCTTCCTTCTCATCCTTCGAATCCCTGCCGGACAGGATGATGACCGGCGTGTGCGTGCACAGCGGCAGTTCTTTGATCATGGTCAGCAGCCCGAACCCGTCAAGGCCCGGCAGGATCAGGTCAAGAACAATCAGATCGAACGATTCCTTTTCGAGAATCGCAAGCGCTTCTTTACCGTCAGCGGCAGACTTCGCCTCGATGCCCGATTGCTCAAGGGTGATCCTGAGCATATCGCGGCTCATCTTGCTGTCATCAATGATCAAAACTTTCTTTTTATCCACGGCAGGGTCTCCTCAATGCTGTGCGGGCACGGCTTTATCATAACTTGATTCTATGACCTTGACCAGAGAAACAAGCATCGCGTTGGCCGGGACCGCAATGCCCAGCTCCTGGCCGAAACGCACGACAACGCCGTTGATAAAATCGATCTCGGTGCGTTTTTTTCGCAGTACATCCTGGAGCATGGACGAAACATTCCCTGCCGTTGATTCGCATACGGACTCGACTTTCGCCAGCGGATCGTCATACAGCAGTTTGATGCGCTTGCGCTTGGCGACCTTCACTGCCTCGGTCACGGCCTCGCGCAGGATCCTGCGCGACCCTTCGTGATCGAGCAGATCGCCGTTCCGCAGGCGCGTGACCGCAGTCAGCGCATTGATACCGGTGTTCACGATAAGCTTCGACCACAAAAAGCCTTTGATATCCTGGGATATCCTCGTATCCAGCCCTGCCTTGTTGAACAACTCGCGGATCGCGCGCATCTGGACCGAGGTCTTGCCGTCGATCTTGCCGATGATCGTCTCGCCCTTGCCTGCGTACCGGACATGCCCGATATCGAGCCACGTCGCGCCGAGGCTTGTCACCCCGCCGATCACCTGGTCAGGTCCGACGGCTTCGCCGATAAGCTCGATATTACCCATGCCGTTCTGCAATGTCAGTATCGACGTATCGTCATCGATCAAAGGCTTTAAGCGCCCGACCGCATTCTTGGTATCGTAGGATTTAACGCACACAACGATCAGGTGAACTTTGGGAATATCCTTCAGATCGGCGGTCGCCTGGACATCGACATGCCAGTTCCCGGCTATGCCCTCCACATCAATGCCCTGCTTGTTCAGCTTTGCGGCGCGGCCTGCGTCTTTATCCAGAAGCCAGATCTCATTTTCTTTCGATCTTTGCCTGGCCAAAGCCGCGGCGAACAAACACCCCATTGCCCCGGGCCCTACGATGACTATCTTCATATCCCCTCCCCATGAAGACGCTTTAGCTAACCATTTACACCACAGATATTTATAATATCTTTCGCACTCATGTTTCCACAGGTTCACAGAACACTTTGCGATCAAGAGTGCAAAAGATCCTATAACTCATTTTGATGCAATAGCTTATCTAAAGCGTCTGGCTAAAGGGCGTTGGCTGCGGAAAGCTTGTTGATCGAACGCTGCGACTTCAGGTCCCTGCCCAGATGAAAGTTCAAGAAACCGTTCAGCACAAGTTCAAGCTCTTTCTTGATCTGCGGGTTCATGCCGAGGTTCATATTGTTCTTCAGATCATTCTTCTCTATATGAAGTATCGTCGCGACCGTGCCCCTGAATATGGACCGCGCCGCAGGATCTTTTGCTGCGCAGCGCTGGCATAACAGGCCGCCCAGCGCCATGCTGAACCGCGGCTGTGCCGGCATCTTGCTGTTGCAGCACACGCACGAATCAAGATACGGCTTGAAACCGGACAATGTCAGCATCTTGATCTTGAACACGGTCAACAGTTTGTCAGGATGCGCCACCGTTTGCAAATACCGGAGCGCATCGAGCATCCAGTCATATACCGCGCTGTTTGTATCCTCCTGCGGCATGACCATATCGACAAGCTCGCAGATGAGCTGTGCGGCTGAGGCCTTGGCGATGTTATGGCGCAGCGCGGTGAAATTTTCGCGCTCGTCGCAATGGCTGACCAGATGCACCGATGAATTCCTGCTCTGATAGAATATTATATCATTAAGAGAAAAAATTTCCACTGCGCTGGCGAATTTTTTCGCATCCGCCCTGATCCCCTTTAATTCGCCCGTTATCTTGCCGAAATCGCGCGTCAAAAACGTCGCCAAAAGAGACGTCTCTCGCAGGTCGCGCCTGCGCAATACGATGGATTCAGATTTTACGACCGCCATAGCGTCCTTATCGAATATTGAACATGTTCAGGTATTTTTTTTCCGCGCTGCGCATCGCCCTGCGGTCCGCAACAGTACGGTCGTCAAAGCCGGCGCAATGCAGCACGCCGTGAATGCCATAAAGGTATGTTTCGTATCGGGGATTGGTGCGGAACCGGCGCGCCTGGGACACGGCCCTTTCCGTTGACACGAATATATCCGCAATGATCTCACGCGGCCCTGCGCCGAGGGAAAATGCGAGCACGTCGGTCGCCGTGTCGCGGTGATGGAACCGGCTGTTCAGCTCTCTGATCCTGCGGTCCGTTACCAGGCAGATACTGATCTGATAATCCGCCTCCGGCATTTCCCGCGAGATGACCGCGCGGGCGATCTTCTTCAACAGGGCCCGGTCGATCGCGACACACCGCTGCTCATCGCTGATATTGACTCGGTTCACTTCTTCTGGTCGGGATAGGTGATGCGCGTGTGATAGATGCCGCTCAGGACGTGAATGAACACCTGCGCGATCCTCTCAAGGTCTTTGAGGGTAAGATCGCAGTCGTCGAGCTGGCCGTCGATGAACTTGTTGTTGATGATCTTATGGACAAGGTCGCGTATGCCGTCCGGGGAAGGGCTTTTCATGCTCCGCGTCGCCGCCTCGACCGAATCGGCAAGCAGTACGACCGCTATCTCTTTGGTCTTCGGCTTGGGGCCGGGATACCGGAACCCCTCTTCGGGGACCTCCTGCGTATCCTCGACACGCTCAAGCGCGCGCCGGTAGAAATAATACACCAGCGACGTTCCGTGATGGGACTGGACGAAATCGATGATGCGGCTGTTGAGATGGTACTGGCGCGCAAGCTCGATCCCCTCCTTGATATGGTTCATGATCACGAGTTTGCTGATCGTCGGCGACAGGGTATCGTGTTTATTGGCGGCGAGGTCCTGGTTCTCGCTGAAATATTCCGGTTTGGTCAGCTTGCCCACGTCGTGATAATATGCGCCGATGCGCCCCAGCAGGGAATTCGCGCCGATCGCTCCGCAGGCGGCCTCGGACAGGTTGCCCACGATCAGGCTGTGATGATAGGTGCCGGGCGCCTCGAGCATGAGCCGATGAAGGAGCGGATGATTGAAATCGGCCATCTCAAGAAGGCTGATGTTGGTCACCGTGTGAAAAAGCATCTCGAACACCGGCAGGATGCCCAGGACAATGATACTGCAGATGATCCCGTTCGAGAACAGGATAAGATACTGTTTCGGATCGACAAAACGGAAATTCACCAGGATGATGCCGATGAGGACCTGGAGGAAGCCCACGATAACGCCCGCCCGGATCACCGCATTGCGCCTGCGCGCGCCGTTGACAAGCAGTGCCGCGGCGATGCCGCTGATCAAAAACAGCATCCCCATATAGAGGTCATTGCCGTTGATCGCCGCCGCCGTCACCGCGCCGGCGACCGTCAACATGAACGCGACGACGAGATCATTGAACAGCATCACGGATAAAAGCGCCAGGACGCAGAACGGCGTGAAGAAAACAGGCGCTTTATACTCCCTGATCATATAGGTCGCGGCCATGACGATGACGTACAGGAATACCAGATACAGCATCCGGTAATTCTTCAGTTCTTTGGCGCGGTGCATGGACTGCAAAAGCAGGCTGAGCAAAATGAGTATGACCGGGACCGCGAGATTTATGCCGAGTATCCAGCTGCAGGCGGCCGCGAACACGCTCATGACGGCAAAAACCGCATACCGCCGCATGGCCGCCGCCCGACTGATCAATATCCCGAATCGTGTCGTTTTCTTTCTATCGAGTATTCTTTTCATATGCCTTGATGATCTGCTGGACAAGCTCGTGCCTGACCACGTCGCTGCCGCTGAACAGGATGAACTTGATACCCTCGATGCCCTTCAGGACATCCATGGCCTGGAGAAGCCCGGCGGGCCTGCCGTCAGGCAGATCGCTCTGCGTGATATCGCCGGTAATGACCGCTTTCGAATCGAAGCCGAGCCGCGTCAGAAACATCTTCATCTGCTCGATGGTCGAATTCTGCGCTTCATCGAGCACGATGAACGCGTCATTGAGCGTCCTGCCGCGCATGTACGCAAGCGGCGCGACCTCGATAATGCCGGTCTCGATATACTTCTCGATGCGCTCCGGCTCCATCATGTCGTATAATGCGTCGTAGAGCGGCCGAAGATACGGCGAGATCTTCTCGTACATATCTCCGGGCAGATACCCGAGCGACTCACCCGCTTCGATCGCCGGGCGCGTCAGGATGATCCTGCGCACTTCCTGGTTTTTCAGCGCCTCGACCGCGCACGCCATAGCGAGATACGTCTTGCCCGTGCCTGCCGGCCCGATACCGAATACTATATCATGATTCTTGATCGCATCAACATAATCTCGCTGGCCCTGCGTGCGCGGCCCGATGGCCTTGACCAGCTGGGGCCGCATCGGGCGGGGCAGAACAGCGGACGATTCAAATCCCGGCTTCTTTCCTCTGCCTCTCGGTTCTTTCTCCCCGGCGTATGCGGCGCGGCGGCCGGCCGGCGAAGTACCCGCATCGATATCGTCCAATAACCCGGCGATGAAATCTTCACAGCGGTTGATATTGTTCTGGGCCCCGGAGATCTTGATATATTCGCCGCGCAGCGTGATCTTGACCTTGAACTGACGGGCAATATCCTTGATATTCTCGTCGTGGAGGCCGAAGAGCGACTGCGCCTGGTTGTTGCTGCTGATCTTTATTTTTCGTTCCATATGAATAGGTTCACAAGAAAACATTCGGCGTTCGACTGCGCTGACTGTGTCAGTCGCTCGAACAGGCGAAGCCCTGAGCGTACGCCTGCATATGCTCCGACGGGCTTCGCAACTCGCTTTGTGACACAGTCAGCGCAGTCGAACGCCCGCTATTTCTTGCGAATCGATATGCCGACTTCGGCAAGCTGCCGCGGGTCGACTTCGGACGGGGCGTTGGTCATGGGGCATGCCGCTTTGGCGTTCTTGGGGAACGCAATAACCTCGCGGATGCTCTCAAGCCCGGCAATGATCGTCAGAAGCCGGTCGATGCCGAACGCGAACCCGCCGTGCGGAGGCGCGCCGTACTGGAACGCCTCGAGCAGAAAGCCGAAGCGCTTCTGCGCCTCCTCGGCAGAGATGCCGATGAGCTCGAATATCTTCTGCTGGAGCGCCTGGTCATGGATCCTGATCGAGCCTGAGCCGATCTCCGTGCCGTTCAACACAAGATCGTAGGACCGTGACCGGGCCTTATCCGGAGCAGAATCAAGAAGGCCGATATCGTCGTTGTGAACGTTGGTGAACGGATGGTGCTCGCTGTCCCAGCGCTTCTCCTCCTCGTTCCACTTGAACATGGGAAAATCCGTGATCCATACAAACGCGAAATCCGTGTTCCATTCCTTGCGCATATCCGGCTTATCCGACCCGTATTTCGCCGTGGCGTCGGCATACGTCATGCGCGCGAACGGGACCTTGAGCTCCATACCTTTCAATTCCCTGAATATCGCGCACATGAGCCCCTCGAAAAGCTCATAGATATCCTCTTCGGTGACGAAGGACATCTCCAGGTCCAGCTGGGTGAACTCGGGCTGGCGGTCTGCGCGCAGGTCCTCGTCGCGGAAACATTTGGCGATCTGGTAATACCGCTCGATGCCCGAGACCATGAGGATCTGCTTGAACAATTGCGGCGACTGCGGCAGGGCGTAGAACTCGCCCGGATTGAGCCGCGACGGCACGAGATAATCGCGCGCTCCTTCAGGAGTGGATTTTGTCAGGATCGGCGTTTCGCATTCGATGAACCCCTTACCGTTCAAGAACGGCCTGATGACCTGGTACATCCGGTGGCGCAGGACGAAATTCCTGAACATGCCCGGCCTTCTCAGGTCCAGGTACCGGTATTTCAACCGCATATCCTCGGTCACATCCAGATCGTCCCTGACCTCGAACGGCGGGGTCAGGCTCGGGTTGAGGATCTCGATCTTCTTTGCAAGCACCTCGATCTCTCCGGTCGGAAGGTTCGCGTTGACCGTTCCCGCAGGCCGCGGGTTGACGATGCCCGTCACCTTCAGCACGAATTCGCTGCGGACCTCTTTGGCCTTCTGATAATCGTCGCCGAGGTCACGCGGTATGATGGTCACCTGGGTCAACCCGTCGCGGTCGCGCAGATCGAGGAAGATGAGCTTTCCGTGGTCCCTGCGCACCGCCACCCACCCGCACAACACAGTCTCCCTGCCCACATCGGCCTTTGTCAATTCACCGCACGTATGTGTCCGTAACATCGATTTCCTTTCACAAGGCATCATTCATTTTGCGCAGCCTGCCCAGTTCATTGATGCGGCCGACAAGGCCCGTCATTAATATTTTTTCCTGCGAACCGTTTGACATATCTTTCAGCGCGATAACGCCGTCTTTCAATTCGTCATCCCCTAAAATAGCCACGAAACGCGCCTGCAGGTCATTGGCTGTGCGCATCGCCGCTTTCAAAGACTTCCCTTCATAATCGGTATCAGCGCGTATGCCTGCGCTGCGGATATCAGCCAGTACCTTCACCCCTGCGGTCTTCGCAGAATCTCCCAGCGTGATCAGATACACCAGGTCCGCTTGTTGCGCCGGAGCCTGTTCGCCCGCTGCCAGCAATAACCGCTCGAACCCGAACGCGAACCCGATGGCGCCGGTATCAGGGCCATCCAATTGTTTGACCAGGCCGTCATACCTGCCGCCTGCTCCCAGCGCGTCCTGCTGAGGCCCGAGGCCGCTGTGCTTGAACTCGAATACCGTGCGGTTATAATAATCAAGGCCGCGCACCAGGTTCGGCGCGACCTCATACGGTATATGCAGGCTGTCAAGGCCGGCGCGGACAGCGGTAAAATGCGATTCGCAATCGCTGCACCGCTGACTTCCGGCAATATGCAGTTCTTTTATGACGTTCTGGCATGCTTCATTCTTACAGTCGAGCACGCGCAGGATATTGCGCTCGAACCTGTCTTGGCAATCCTCGCACAGGACGGACAGCCTGTCTTTGAGCTTTTCCCGCAATGACGCGGTGAACGCCTGCTTGTCAGCAGCGCAGCCGAGGCTGTTGAGCGCGATACAATACCCGGTGATCCCATATGCCTTCAGCAGGGTATGGGCAAGCGCAATGACCTCCGCATCGATGCCGGGGCCGTAGGAACCGATCGCTTCGCACCCGATATGATGGAACTGGCGCAATCTTCCCTTCTGCGGCCGCTCGGCGCGGAACATAGGCCCCATATAATAAAATTTCACAAATCCCTGCTGTTTATCGATATTGTTCTCTATATAGGCGCGCACGATCGACGCGGTGCCTTCGGGCCGCAGCGCGAACAGGTCATGCTCGCGTTGTATCAAAAACATCTGTTTTTGAACGATCTCGGCTGTTTCGCCCAGGGAACGGTTGAACAACGGTTCGTCTTCGAGCAGGGGCGTGCGGATCTCGCGGTAATTATGGCAGGCAAAAATACTGCGGCTGATATTCTCGATATTCTGCCATAACTCTGTTTCGCCAGGCAGAATATCCCTCGTGCCGGTAACGCGCTTGAACATGGTATGCGGATTCGGATTAAATTATTTGACCTGGTGCTTCATTTCCAGGCCCGGCTTAAAAACGACGACTTTCCGGGGAGGAACGGGAACGACCTGGCCGGTGCGGGGATTTCGTCCGGTGCGGCTTTTGCGCTCTTTGACCTTGAACACGCCGAAATTGCGCAGTTCTATCTTCTCTCCTCTGACAAGCGCCTCGACCATATAATCAAAGGTCTTCTGAACGACCTGTTTGACGTCGGTCTGTTTAAGGTTGGTCTCGTCAGCGACTTTCAGGATGATATCTTTTTTCGTCATCTCAACTCCTCCGCTTTTGCGCGCGTAAAATGTTTTTTTGCAACTATAACGTCACCAAAAGTTTACGAATATACGAGATAAATATAGCATAAAATACGCCCAACGTCAAATAAATTTTTCGCTTCAACCGGTTGCGGGAATTATATTTAAACGATGAGCGATACGCGCGATTCTCCGCGGCTGGCGCCGTGGTGCTCTCCGACGAGGTTTTCAATATCCTGGATAAGCTGGTCAGTCACGGTAACGAACAGTTCCTGGCCCACAATGACCTGCACCCGCGTTTTAGAAGCGGAATCGAGATGCAAATACACCGGAACAGAGCCGCTGGAGGCGCTCAGGAGCTTTTTTAAAGATTCGAAAATATTTTCCTTGATGCCGGCAAGGTCGATCTTCAGCCCTTTTACCAGTTTATACACCTCATCGAAGGGAAAAAGGTCCTCGGCAATGATCTTGGGCGAGCTTTCCTTGATATCGAGCCTGCCGCGCAGCATGACGACCGTTCCCGACTGGATATACCTGCTGACTTTCTGGTATGTCGCGGGAAACACGAGCACTTCGATCACCGCATCAAGGTCCTCGATGAGCAAAATGGCCATTTTTTCCTGTTTTTTGCGCGTGATCGTGTTCTTGACCTTGGTGATCAGGCCGACGATCTTGACCGTTTCCTCGTCTTTGAGCTTCGGAAGGCTGCTGATCGAGCATGACGTGAACCGCTGCAGCTGCTTCGCATAACGGGCAAGCGGATGGCCGCTGACGTAAAAACCGAGCAGGTCCTTCTCGAACGCCAAAAGCTGGGGCTCGGGCCATTCTTTGACCTCGGGGATGGCTTCGGCTTTGCGCTGAAACCCGGCCGCGCCGGCAGGCTGGTCGAAGAAAGAGATCTGCCCCGCTGCCTTTTCTTTCTGCATCTGCGACGACTGCTCGAGCACCGTATCAAGCCCGGCGAACAACGACGCCCGGTGTTTGCCGAACGGATCGAAAACGCCCACTTTGATAAGCGATTCCAGGACCTTGCGGTTTGCAAGCCGCAGGTCGATGCGCCTGCACAGGTCATCGAGCGACGTGAAAGGCCCTTTTTCCGCGCGCGACTGCAGGATCGACTCGACAGCGCCTTTGCCCACATTCTTGATGGCAAGAAGCGCGAACCTGATCTTATTCTTATCCTCTATCTTGAAATATGCGCCGGATTCGTTGATGGACGGTGCAAGCACCGGGATGCCCATGCGCTCCGATTCGTTCACGTACTCGACGATCTTGTCCGTGTTGTCGCGCTCCGACGTCAGAAGCGCGGTCATGAACTCGACGGGGTAGTTGGCCTTCAGGAACGCGGTCCGGTAGGATATGATCGCGTAGGCCGCGCTGTGGCTGCGGTTGAACCCGTAGCCGGAGAAAAAAACGATCTGGTCGAATATCTTGTTGGCGATATTGTCCCTGACCCCCTTCTTGACGCATCCGGACACGAAGGCCTTACGCTGCTGTTCCATGACCTCGGGGATCTTTTTCGACATGGCGCGGCGCAGAAGATCCGCCTGCGCGAGGGTAAAACCCGCCAGCTGCGAGGCGATGAACATGATCTGTTCCTGATACAGCATGATGCCGTAGGTGTCCTTGAGGATGGGCTCAAGGAGCTTATGATCGTACCTGACCGGAACGAGCTTTTTTTTGCGCTTGATATAATCGTCGAGCATGCCCGAGCCCATGGGGCCGGGACGGTACAGCGCCAGAAGCGCGATCAGGTCCTCGAACCCTTCGGGCTCCAGCTTGCGCAAAAGGTCGCGCATGCCCGAAGATTCAAGCTGGAACACACCCAGCGTATGCGCGCTGCAGAGCAGTTTGTATGTCGGCGCGTCGTCAAGCGCTATGGTGTTGATGTCCAGATCGATGCCGCGGTTCTCCTTGATGCGCTTGAGCGCCTGATCGATGACGGTCAAAGTCTTCAATCCCAGGAAATCCACTTTCAACAGGCCGATCTTCTCGAGCGTCTTCATCTCATAGCCGGAGGTGATCTGGTCCTCCTGCGTCTTGAACAGCGGCATGTAATTATCAAGCGGTTGGTCGGCGATCACGACGCCCGCCGCGTGCGTCGAGGCATGGCGGTTGAGGCCTTCGAGGGTCAGCGCGATATCGATGAGGTTCTTGATCTGCCCGTCGTTCTTATACAGGCTGTCCAGCTCCGGCTCGGCCTTGAGCGCTTCCTGCAGGCCTGCGTCGGGATTGCCCGGGTCGGGCGGAGGAATGAGCTTTGCGATATGGTCCACGTCGGCATAGGGCATGCCCATGACGCGGCCCACGTCCCGCACCACCGCGCGCGCCTGCATGGTGCCGAAGGTGATGATCTGCGCCACGTTCTCCTTGCCGTATTTCTTCGTGACATACTCGATGACCTCGGGCCTGCGCTCGTAGCAGAAATCGATGTCTATATCGGGCATGCTCACCCGCTCGGGGTTGAGGAACCGCTCGAAAAGCAGGTTGTATTTCAACGGGTCTATGTCGGTGATGCCCAGCAGATAACTGACGATGCTGCCGGCGGCGGACCCGCGGCCCGGGCCGACGGGAATATTTTTGCTTTTGGCATAATGGATGAAATCCCAGACGATAAGGAAATAGCTCGTGAACCCCATATCCTTGATGGTCTTGAGCTCATGCTCAAGGCGCTTGCGTATGTCGGGGGTCGCGCCCGGATACCGGGAGCCGAGATTCTGCTCGCACACGGACCGCAAAAAATCGTCCTTGGTCATGCCTTCCGGGACCTCATACCGGGGCAGATGATATGATCTGAAATTCAGCTCGAGATTGCAGCGGCCGGCGATCTCCAGGGTATTGGACACGGCGCGGGGAAATTCCCTGAACGCCGCGATCATCTCGTCCGGCGACTTGAAATACAGCTGATCCGTCCTGAACCTGAAGCGGTTCTCGTCATTGAGCATGTTCTGCGTCTGGATGCACAACAGCGCCTCGTGCGCGCGCGCATGCTCCCGGACCAGATAGTGCACGTCGTTGGTCGCGACCAGTTCCAGCCCCATGGCTGAGGAAAGCTTGAGCAGCCCTTCGTTGACGGCCTTCTGCTCGGGGATATCGTTATGCTGGACCTCGAGGTAGAAATTCTCTTTGCCGAATATCTGCACATAGTCGTCCGCGGCCTTCTGCGCGTCGTGGACGCGCAGTTCCCTCAAAAGCGACGGCACCTCGCCCTTGAGGCAGGCGGTCATGGCGATCAGCCCCGATGAGTATTTCCGCAGGACCTCTTTATCCACGCGCGGCCGGTAATAGAACCCCTCAAGGTATCCGATCGACACCAGCTTCATGAGGTTCTGATAGCCGGCCTCGTCGCGCGCAAGAAGGATCAGATGATGGAACGACTCTTCGGAGGAATTGGCGGCTTTTTCAAAACGGGATTTCGGCGCGACATAGACCTCGCATCCGATAATGGGCTTGATACCCGCTTTCTGGGCCGCAAGGTAGAAATCGATGGCGCCGAACATATTCCCGTGGTCGGTGATCGCCAGGGAATCCATATTGAAATCACGCGCCCGCTTGAGGATGTCGGGTATGCGGCAGGCGCCGTCAAGAAGGCTGTACTGCGTGTGCAGATGGAGATGGACGAACTCGGAATGCGGCATGCTGAGGAAGGGCTAAAAACGGGGTCAGAATTATTTATTCAAGCTATTATAGGAGCCAGAATAAATAATTCTGACCCCGTTTTGAGCCTCGTTTTGAGCCTCGCTTTGAGTCTTGCTTGAAACCTTTTATTCCCATTCGATGGTTGCGGGAGGCTTTGACGTGATATCGTATACGACGCGGTTGACGCCCTTGACTTCGTTGATCACGCGGCTTGATATCTTTTCAAGCACCTCATACGGCAGGCGGACCCAGTCCGCGGTCATACCGTCGTGGCTCGTCACACAGCGCAGGGCAACGACATTGTCATACGTGCGCTCGTCGCCCATGACGCCGACCGTCTTGATGGGCAGGAGCACCGCGAACGACTGCCACAACTGCTGGTACAGCCCCGCCTTGATGATCTCGTCGAGCACGCGGCTGTCGACCTCCCGGAGGATCTTGAGGCGTTCGGGGGTCACTTCGCCGATAATGCGGATGGCAAGGCCCGGGCCGGGGAACGGCTGGCGGTAGATGATGCTTTCGGGAAGCCCTACTTCCTTGCCGATGGCGCGCACCTCGTCCTTGAACAGGTCCCGCAGCGGTTCGAGCAGTTTCAATTTCATATGCTCGGGCAGTCCGCCGACGTTATGATGGCTTTTGATCTTCGCCGACGGCGCGCCGGTAGGGGAAACCGATTCTATGACGTCGGGATAGAGCGTGCCCTGGGCAAGGTATTTGACCCCTTTTAATTTGCGCGCTTCGTGCTCGAAGATACGGACGAACTCATTGCCGATGATCTTGCGCTTCTGCTCGGGGTCCTCGATGCCTTTGAGCCTGGCAAGGAAGGTCCTGGACGCATCCACGTAATCGAGATTCAGATGATACAGGTTCTTGAATATCTTCTTGATCTGCTCGGGCTCGTCCTTGCGCACGACGCCGTTATCGATGAAGATACACCGCAGATTCTTATTGATCGCCTTGTGGATAAGGATGGCCGCAACCGATGAATCGACGCCGCCGGAAAGGCCAAGCACGACTTTATCCTTGCCCACCGTCTTCTTGATGACGTCGACCGTCTCGCGCACGAACGCGGCCATGGTCCACCTGCCCGAGCACCCGCAGATGCGGAACAGAAAATTGCTGATGATCTGATTGCCTTTTTCCGTGTGGGTGACCTCGGGGTGGAACTGCACCCCGTATATCCTGCGCTTTTTATTGGACATTGCGGCAACCGGGGCGTTGAGCGTGTGGGCGCTTACGATGAAACCGGGCGGCATCCTGATCACATGATCCCCGTGGCTCGCCCAGCAGGTGAAGTTCCCCGGCATATTGGAGAAAAGGTCGCGGTTATCATCGACGAACAATTCCGTCTTGCCGTATTCCCGCTCCCTGGTATGACGGGTCCTGCCGTCAAGCAGCTGCGCGATCGCCTGCATGCCGTAACAGATACCCAGAACCGGGATGCCGAGCTTGAAAATATCCTTATCGGGAAGCGGGGATTTCTTATCGACCACCGACGCGGGTCCGCCCGAGAGGATCAATCCTTTGGGCGAAAGCGCGGCGATATCCTTTGCGCGCATCGTGTACGGCATGATCTTGGAAAACACCTTGTTCTCCCTGATCCTCCGCGCGATCAACTGCGTATACTGGGACCCGAAGTCGAGGATCAGGATCAGCTCTTTGCTCATTTGCCCATCCCCACTTTCTGCCCTGCCTGGAACACCTTTCCCTCGGTCTGTATCGACGGAGCGATAATGATCTCCACGTCCTGCATCTGCTTGATGTTCTCGACGCCCAAAGACCCCATTGAGGTGGTCAAGGCGCCCATGAGGTTCTGGGAGCCGTCATCGGTCTTGGCAGGCCCGAAGAGGATGTCTTTCAGCGCTCCGGTCGTGCCCACGTAAATGCGCGTGCCGCGCGGAAGGTTCACGTTCGACGTCGCCATACCCCAGTGATATCCCCGGCCGGGCGCTTCTTTCGCGCGCGCAAAGCTGGACCCGATCATGACCGCGTCCGCGCCGCAGGCGAAGGCCTTGCAGATGTCGCCTCCGCGGTTCATGCCGCCGTCGGTTATGATCGGCACGTACCGGCCCGTGCGCTTGAAATAGAAGTTACGCGCCGCAGCCGCATCGACCGTGGCGGTCACCTGCGGCACGCCGATGCCGAGCACCCCGCGGGTCGTGCAGGCGGCTCCGGGGCCGACGCCGATCAAAAGCCCGGCACAGCCGGTCTCCATAAGCTCGAGGGTCGTTTCATACGTGACGCAATTGCCCAGGATGACCGGGATCCTCATGGATTTGCAGAACTTCGCCAGGTCAAGCGTCTTATATTCGGTTGCGACATGCTTGGGCGTGGTGACCGTTGACTGCACCACGATAACGTCAGCGCCCGCTTTCAGGGCAATGGCGCCGTAACTTTGCGCATGCGCAGGGATGCAGCTGACCGCCGCATACGCCTTTTTCTGCTTGATCTCCCTGACGCGCCTGGCAATGAGTTTTTCCTTGATCGGCGCACGGTACACGCTCTGGATGAGTTCGGTCGCTTCCTGCGCAGGGGTCTTGGCGATCTTCTCGAGCACGCTGTCGGGATCGGCAAAACGCGTCTGCAGTCCGTCAAGGTTCAATACCGCCATGCCGCCAAGACGCGACATCTCAACGGCAAACGTCACATCGACCACGCCGTCCATCGCCGCAGCAAGGATCGGGACCTTGAACTTTTTTCCCATGAACTCGAATGTCGTATCGACCTCGTTGGGATTGACGGTCTGGGAACCGGGAACGAGCGCGATCTCATCAAAACCATAACACCTGCGTGCCCTGCGGGCTATGCCTATCCACTCTGCCATTGGATACTCCTCTTGATGTAAGTTATTGTTATGTAACTTGATATGAGAATCTGGCCACCCCGAGAAACCTACTAATCGAGATAATAATTTTATAGGAAAAGAAAGGGATTGTCAAGCTAAATTCTGAATATGAGAATTTCACAAAATTTTGTTTACAAAATAATATTATTTGCTATAATACCACCCATGGACCAGATAAATCCATTCACCAACGCGCCGACAAATCCGCCGCAGCCTCAGCCAACCGCTGAGGTCCCCCCGCCTCCCGCTCAACAGGCTAAACCAGCGGCGCCGAAAACCTCAGCGCCGAAAAAAAAGCCGTCCGAAATAGACATAAAACATATCATTAAGACGATCGTTCTGGTCGTCATCGGCATCGTCATCGCAAAGCTCGCTTTCGACTCGGTCATGCCCAAGCCTGCGCCCGCTGTCAAAGGATCGAAAACGGCCGCCGTACAGAAATCAGGCGTTCCCAGACTTCCGACGGTCTCGCGAAGCGGAAAAAAAGGCAAAGAAGAACTTTCCCTGAGTGAAACGTTCGCAGCAGCCAAGCGGACCCCGCGGCCCGCACCGGTCCAGGCCGAACCCTTCGTCGTCAACGGCGTCTTCCTCTCTGAAAGCGGCGGAACCGCAAGCGCGATCGTGAACAATAAAGTCGTCCAGGTCGGGGATACGGTCGACGGCGCGGTGGTCAAGTCCATCACGGAAGAAGGCGTCGAGCTGATGCGCGTTGACGAAATAATCAAACTGCGTTACCGGTAACAACAAGATAAAGTAAAAAGACGGGCTTCATTTTATGGAGAGGCAATAAAATGAAGCCCGTCTTTTTACTTTTACATCCCTGTCAGCAGACAGCCGGGATTGATTCTTTCGCCAGGGACTTTTTGATGATGAGGAGGCTGATGTTCTCGGCGACCTTCGCCCTGCCGATGCCCGCAAGGAGGACAAAACGATTCCTGCCTGCTTTGAATTTCTTGTCGCGGTAATGGATCGATACGATCTTCTGCATCGGCACGCTGCGCAGACGGACCGGAAGGCCGGCGTTCTTGAGCAGGCGCTCGATCCGCGCGTATGCTTCAGGCCGCAGCATTTTCATGTGCACGCTGATATCCGATGCGATGAGCATGCCCAGCGACACCGCTTCGCCGTGGCCGTACCGGCCGTATCCGGCAGCCGCCTCGATCGCATGGCCGATGGTATGGCCGAAATTCAGGATCGTGCGCAAAGACTTTTCCTCGCGCTCGTCCGCGCTCACGATCGCCGCCTTGATACTGCAGCAGCGGGCGATGACGCGCGAAAGCGCTGCGGCGTCCCCGGACAAAAGCCTTTTGACGTTCTTCTCTATATAGAGGAACAGCTGCGCGTCCCTGATCAGGCCGTATTTTATCGCCTCCGCCATGCCCTGCCGCAGCTGCCGCCGGGGGAGGCTTGCGAGCACCGACACATCAGCGATAACGGCCCGCGGCTGATAAAACGCGCCGGCAAGGTTCTTGCCCGCAGGCAGGTCGACCGCGGTCTTTCCGCCGATGGACGAATCGAGCTGCGCAAGCAAAGTCGTGGGCACCTGTATGTACGGGATGCCCCGCTTGTAGACCGCAGCGACAAAACCGGCAAGATCGCCCACCACCCCCCCGCCGAGCGCGATGACGAAAACGCGCTTCATCCTGTCATACCGCGCAAGATCGGACAGCACCGCGGACGCCGTCGCGAATGATTTGCTTTTTTCAGTATCGGGAATGCATTTGATCCGCCACGATATGCCCGCCGCGCGCAATGACGCGCACAGCCTGCGGCCGTATTTTTTTTCGATGCGCCGATTCGTGACGATATACGCGTCGGACCCGATGCCCAGCGCCCGCACGATCCTGCCGCAGCGGGATATGATGCCGGCGCCGATATGGATCTTATACGAACGTCTGCCCAGGGATACGGGAACGGTCTTCATATGATCTTGATCGAATAGATGAGGTTAAAGACGATGATCACGGCAGGCCATAAAAAAAGGTCCAGTATGCCCGCCCACAGCAGGCCCATGATAATGAAAAACCCGTACCGCTCGATCCGCGCATACTGATACGCCGTCTCCCGGGGCAAAAGCCCCATGACGATGCGGGAGCCGTCGAGCGGCGGAATGGGAATGAGATTGAAAAGTCCGAGCACCACGTTCGTCATGATCATGCTCTGGAATATGAACGTGCTTGCCGGAAAATCAGGAAGTATCCTCCACAGCACGGCGCTGACCACGGCAAGCAAAAGGTTCGCCGCCGGGCCGGCAGCGCCCACGAGCATCATATCGGTTCTGGGGTTCTTCAAGCGCGAGAAATCGACCGGCACCGGTTTTGCCGCGCCGAAAACGAACCTGCCCTGCGTCGATATGAACAGGAACAGCGGGATGATGATGGTCCCCATGGGATCAATGTGCGCGAGCGGATTGAACGTGAGCCTGCCCTGGTACCGCGCCGTGGAATCGCCCCGCACATACGCGACCCAGCCGTGCGCGACCTCGTGGAACACCATCGCCACGATCAGGAACCCGAAGGATATGACGAACGCCGCAATGTCGATCATGATAATGTCAAAGCCTCGCTGCTGCTGCAGCGAGGCTTTGTCCCGGTCCGTATCACCTGAATTATTTCTTCGCTTCTTTTGCAGGAGCGGCAGCCTTCGCAGGAGCAGCGGCCTTCGCAGGAGCGGCAGGAGCGCCGGCGGCGCCGGCTTCGGTGCCGGCAGCTTCAGCGGCCTTCTCTGCTTTCTCCTTCTTGATCTTGATGCGGACTGCCTTTATCTTGGGAAGGCCGTACACTTTATCGCCTTCCTTCCACTGCGCTTTCTCGGCGAGCCATTTGATGCGCTCGACGCGCTTGAGCACAGCGCGCTGTTTTTTGCCTTTTTCGGTGCCTGCTAACGACGGATGCATTGACATGGTACTTATAACCTCCTGATATAGCAATCTCGATACTTCCTTTTCAATTGAGTCAGTAAAGATTTTGCCGTTGCCTTGTCGGGAAAATTCCCCACGCACAGGATCGTGTAATTACCCGACGGTCTGATCACCGGCAGCAATCCCTGTTTTTTCAGGGTATCCATTTCTCGCTGCGCGGATGTGGTGCCTGTATATGTGGCTATCTGGATCGTATATCCGCTCCCGGACGGCTGCGCGGTCTGCGCCACGGTGATCGGCTGAACCGCCTTCACCGGCGCGGGCATAGCCGGGCGCGTCGCCTTCTCTGCGGCCTGGACCGCAGCGGCTGTCGGAACCGGCGTCGCCGCAGCAGGCGCTGCCGGATCCGTTGTCCCGGTCGTCCCGGTTCTGCGATACGCCATATCAAGATTTGCGTTCACCCGGGAAAGCGCGATATGCTTGCCCTTTTCCACGCCGACGCAAAAACACACGGCGCCGGTGATGACGATGCCGATCAGCATCAGCACAAGCCGTTCGTACGCCCGGATATAACTGAGGAACGTTCCGGACAGGCGCTGAGCCGAGGTCGCCTCATCCCCGGTCTGATGGAAAAGCTCTAACTGGGAGGATTCCGGTTTTTCCATTGGTTCCCATTATATATCTTCTGTTTGGCCAGTTGCAAGTATTTTTTATAATGCCGCTGTATGATGTTCAGGAACGCCTCGACCACTTTCGGGTCGAACTGCGTGCCGGACTTGTTCTTGATCTCCTGTATCGCCCGGTCTATGTTGATGCGCTCACGGTACGGCCTGCCGTAGACCATCGCTTCGAACGCGTCGGCCACCGCCATGATGCGCGCGCCCAGCGGTATCTGGCCTTTTTTGAGCCGCGACGGATACCCGGTCCCGTTATACTTTTCATGATGGTGCATGATGATCGGGATCACGGGCTTCAACATCTGGAACGGCCGCAACAGCGCCGCTCCCTGCTCCGGATGGCGCATGATGATCTGGTATTCCTGGGGCGTCAGTTTGGTCGTCTTGGTCAATATCTCGGCCGGCACGTCGATCTTGCCCGCGTCATGGAGCAGCGCGGCGTATTTCAAAGCCTCGATCTGCTTCTCGTCAAGGTGCATCTCCTCGCCGAGCGCGGTGACGAACCTGCCGAAGTACGGGGAATGCGTGTATTCCTGCGGGATGCGCGTATCAAGGAGCGTAACGAGCGATTTGATGCTGCCGAACACGATCTTCTGCTGTTCCTCGTACAATTCGAGGTTCTTGATGCCGATCATGGCCTGCTCCGCCACGGTCATGAGGATATCCTGATCGTCCTTCTCGAACGGCATGTCGTCGAGAGACCGCTTGACGATGATGATGCCCATGATGTCCTCGGAGACAAGCGGGATGCCGATCAGGTAGTCGCTGCGTACGGCGCTGAACGTCCTGATGATCTTCTTTTCGATGCGGCTGGTGATGCGCTTCTTGTGATCGATGATCACGGTCTTCTTCTTGCCCGAGACCATGCATTTATGCAGGGAATATTTCTTGCTCGGGTCCAGAAGCAGGATCAGGCAGTACCGCGCGCCGAAGATCTGGCACACCAGCCGCGACAGCCGGCATACCATATCCTTGAGCTCGAAGGTCGAATTGACGAGGCGGTAAATGCCGTGCACCGCCGACCTGAGCATCTTATACCTTTGCGTACGGATCGAACAGTTTTTTGTATTCATCAAGCGCGTACCGGTCGGTCATACTGGCGATATAGTCGCAGACAACGCGCCTGACACCGTCAGCGGGGATCCTTTTTTGCACCTGCGGCGGCAGAGCCTCGGGCCTGCCGCAATACACCTTGAACAGTTCTTCTATAAAACGCTTGGCCTTGTCGGCCATGCGGATCACGCGGTAATGATGATAGAGTTTGTCCATCAGCAACTGCCGCAAGGGCCTGCGAAGCGCCTGCATCCGGGGGCTGAACGCCACGATCTTCCTGCCCAAACGCTTGACGTCCCGGACCGTGCGCAGTTTCAGCCGCTCGATCTCCGCTTCCGTATTGCTGATCAGGTCGCTCACCTGTATATCGATAAGCGAGCGGATGATAAGGTATTTGCGCTTTTCCGCCGTCAGCTTCGGGAACGTAACGGCAATACCACTGCATATATTATACCATATCTTGAGTTTTTCCAAATCTGATTCTTGCAGTAATCCCGACGTCAGGCCGTCGTCAAGGTCATGGTTGTCGTAGGCGATCTCATCGGCGATATCCGCGACCTGGGTCTCGAGCGTCGGCATTTCAGACGGCGCCAGCCCGGGGATCCTGCAGCCGCGGTCAAAAGCCGAGGAATGTTTGACGATGCCTTCCCGGACCTCCCAGGTAAGGTTCAGGCCGGAAAACTGAGGATACCGCTCTTCGAGCACGTCGACGACGCGCAGGCCGTGCAGATTGTGATTGAATCCGCCCCGGCGCGCCATCAATTCGTTCAGCGCTTCCTCGCCCGAATGGCCGAACGGCGTATGGCCCAGGTCATGCGCAAGCGATATCGCCTCGGTCAGGTCCACGTTGAGCCGCAGCGCCTGGGCGATCGTCCGGGCGATCTGCGACACCTCAAGCGAATGGGTCAGGCGCGTGCGGTAATAATCGCCTTCGTGATTGACGAACACCTGTGTTTTATATTCCAGCCGGCGGAATGCCGCGCTGTGTATGACGCGGTCGCGGTCGCGCTGATACGCGGAACGGTACGGATGCTCCTTTTCAGGATGCACCCTGCCCCGCGACGCGGCGGCCCTGGCAGCGTACGGCGCCAGGAATTTATCTTCCAGTTCCTGTATGCGCGTTTGCGTAAGCATGGCGTAATAATTTGTGAAGCGCAGCCAATGACTGCGAGATGACCTTTGTGTTGCCGATGACCGGCATGAAGTTCGTGTCCCCGTTCCACCGCGGCACGATATGCACGTGCAGATGGCCCGGTATGCCGGCGCCCGCGGCCCGCGACATATTGATCCCGATGTTGAAACCGTCGGGCTTGAGCGTCCGGGACAGAAGCGCGCGCGCCTCATCGACGCCGCGCATGAGGTCGAGAAGCTCGTGATCCCTGAGTTTCGAAAGGCAGGATACATGGCGCAGGGGCGCGATCATCAAATGCCCGTTGTTATACGGAAATATGTTGAGGATGCACAGAGCGTGTTTGCTGCGGAAAACCACATGGCCGTCGGCGCGGCCGCCGGATGTCCGTTTCGCCGCAGAGCAGAAAATACATCCTGCGGCCTTCGTGCCCTGCACGTAATCGATGCGCCACGGCGCCCACAGCCTGTTCATGCTCATAGTTTCACGATCCGCGCGGTTATGGTGTCGGTGATCTCAATTATACCAAAAGATTTGAACGCCGCAAACACATTATCCGTGGGGCTGCCCGGATTGAAATACAGCGTTTTGCCGTCCCGGGTATTGCACACCTGGTGCGAATGGCCGAATATGACGATATCCGGGGCCTCAGCCTTGAAGACATCCTTGACGATATGCATGATATGATTCGGCGGCCCCCACCCGTGCACGACGCCGATGGTAAAACTGCCGGCCTTGATAAGCCGGCGGTCGGGGAACTTGTTCTTGAGCTCCGCAGGGTCCATATTGCCGCTGACGATCCGCACGTCCTTGCATACTTCGCACAGCGCCTTATAGACCGCAGGATCGACGAGGTCTCCGGCGTGGATGACCATATCCGCGGTCTTAAGCTCCTCTATAAGCACGGAAGGCAGTTCCCGCGCGCGATCGGGGATATGAGTATCGGATAAAACGCATATCTTCATGGTCAGACGATCACCCTCGGTTTTGAAAAAAGGTCGAGCATCCGGTTCAGGCGGTTCAGGTCCCAGGTCCAGATGTTCTCGTCGAGCGCCCGCAGCCGCGAATTCTGGTCCACGTCGGCAAGCGTGACCAGGACCTTTCGCTCGAGCTTGCGGCGGAACTTTTTGCATTCCTGCGAGAACGACGCAATGTCTTCTTCGCTCAAAGCATCCTGTTTAAACCCGAACAGCCACATCCCGTCGCCTGACCTGCACAAAAGCCCTTCCCTGAGCGAGCGGTTCGAGAACTCGACCGGCTTGATCTCCCTGAAATGGGTCAGGCGCATGCTCTTTTTGTCTATCTGGATCCGGTCGTCGGAGAACAAACGGACCATCTCGGCGATGCGCTCAGGAAGTTTCTTGTTCGCGCTCGCAAGGAATTCGAAGATCAAGGACTCGATGTTCTTGCGGAAGGCCGCATTCTGGTTCTGCGCATCGAACGTCAGCGCCGCCAGCTTTCCCTGGTACACGAACCGGAGCCAGAAACTGAACACCCGGTCGTCGAGGGCGAGAAAATCGCCGCTGCGGGTGAGCGCGTCTGCCTCGAGCAGATACGACAACCGCGACGAAACCGCGGTCTGCGGTTTCTTGAGGATATGCGCGATGTCCTTTATCTTGTTATGGCCGCTTGCGACGCAATGCAGTATGCCGATATGATCCTGCGCATACGGGCTGTCGCTGAAACGCTTGAGGTAATTATGGAACCGCTGATTGAGGATGCCGGACGAGCTGAACAGGAGCCCTTCGAGGATCTGAACAAGGTCCGGATGCGGGCTTGCCGACACCGCATCGCATAACAGGTCGAGATAGAACGGATATCCGCCGGTAAAATGAACGATGAAATCCCGGTGGCCCTGCGACAGCGCCCCCGGCACGAGACGCGTGTCGATATACCGGTGCGAATCCCGCACGTCGAAGGGATCGACCGAGACGACCTCGAAATTCCCGAACAAAAGGCTCAGGTTCTTCGACAGAATGAGATTCGCTTTGTACGGAAGGGAACTGACGATCAAATACATCGTGCTTTTCTGGGTGATGAGGACCTGCGACCATTCCTTATAGAGACTTTTGATGCCGAGCGCCTCGAGGTTCTGGAACTCATCGAAGACCACGACGCAGCACTTGCCGGTCTCCTGGTGCAGGCAATCGCACAGAGACAAAAGCTGCGTGAATACATTGTCCTTTTTCCTGCGGTCGAGATCGAGGATAATGGACCGGATGCGCGCAACGGTCCTGGGGATGAAGCTGGAAGCTTTTTCGATAAGGAAATCGAGGTCTTCGCGCAAGGGGGTATTGCTGTTCTGCAGGAAATCGTACAGCATGCAGCCGATGAACCGCCTGCCGAAGACCTGCATCGGCTCGTGGCGTATGTCGAGGTACACCTTGACGAAACGGTTATCGCAGAACCGGCCCAGGAAGCGCGAAACGATGGTCGTCTTGCCGACCAGTTCCGGGCCGATCAGGCATATGTTCTGACGATACCCGTCATGGAGCCCTTTGACCCGCTTCTCGATGACATCCAGATACTGGGTGCGTCCGAAGAATATTTTTTGCATGTTCTTACTGGCTCAGATAAAAATGCGGATTCTGCGAAACCGCTCCTTTGCGTATTTCGAAATGGACTGCCTGGCTGTCTGCCAGCGCGATGGTCTGGCCGCGCGTGACGACATCGCCGGGCCTGACCGAAACATCCATCCGGCCCGCGTACACGGTCAGGAATCCGTCGCCGTGATCGATGATGACGGTCCTGCCGAAATTCAAAAAATCATCGTTATAAAAAACGACCGTTCCGCTGCGCGCCGCCTTGACGTTCATGTCCCGGTGCGGACGGATATTAAGGCCTTTGTTCAGGCCGGCATCCGTCTGCTGGCCGAATCCCAGGACAACGGCGCCTTTGACCGGCCACATGAAATCTTCATCCGCTTTCAGGATCACCGGCGAAGGCTGAACAACACCGCCCGGAATAAGCAGCCGGCGGCCCACGTCAAGCTGCCGGGCGTCCTGAATGCTGTTCGCCGAGGCGATACGATCCACATCGGAACCGTACATGCGCGCTATCCGCCACAGCGTCTGTCCGCGCATGACCGTATGATACAGGCCCGCGGGTTCCGGTATCCCGGCCGTCCTGACGCCGGCAGACTCCTTCGGCACGGTGACACAGCCGGCCGCGCACATGCACGCAGCGGCAATACCGGCTGATATGAAAACCCGAATAACCCTCGTCACCTGTCTTTCCCGATATACAGATCTGGAGCGGGTGATCGGAATCGAACCGACATGAGCAGCTTGGGAAGCTGCCATTCTACCATTGAATTACACCCGCGTATATAACACGCCGACTGCAACGGTGCGTTTCCATTGTCCCATTGCACAAATCGCAATGGGATTTCGCCCCCCTGCTTCCCTGTTCCCAGGGGGGCTCAAATTACACCCGCATATGTAACGTGCAAATTGCAACGACGCTATTCAAAGGCTAAAAACGGGGTCAGAATTATTTATTCCGGCACGCTGGTTTCTTGGAATAAATAATTCTGACCCCGTTTTTAGCCTTGGCTTTTTCTTCCATCAGCTTGATCGAGCAGAATTTGCCGCACATGGTGCATACGCTCGATTCCCGGGGCTTTGAGGACGCGCGGTACTCTCTTGCTTTCTCCGGATCGAGGCATAATCTGATCTGCTGCTTCCAGTCCCTTTTTGCCCGTGCTGCGGACATGGCGCGGTCGCGGCCCAGAGCCCCTGCCACGCCCCTGACGATATCTGCGGCGTGCGCGGCGATCTTCGAAGCGATGACGCCTTCGCGCACGTCCTGCACGGACGGATGGCGCAGATGCTCCGACGGGGTCAGATAGCACAGGAAATCAGCTCCGGCGCGGGCTGCGATAGCGCCGCCGATAGCACCCGTAATATGGTCATAGCCTGCGGCAATATCCGTTACCAGAGGGCCGAGCACGTAGAACGGAGCGCCGTGGCAGTATTTCTTTTCGAGCAGAACGTTCTTCTCTATCTGATCGAGCGGCACATGACCCGGTCCCTCGATCATGACCTGGACCCCGGCTTTACGGGCCCGGAGCGCGAGCGCACCGAGGATCTTCAGTTCAGCGATCTGGCCCGGATCCGTCGCATCAAGGATCGAGCCGGGCCGCAGGCCGTCGCCAAGGCTCAACGTGACGTCGTACCTGCGGGCGATCTCCAGCACCCGGTCAAAATGCTCATAAAAAGGATTTTCCCGCTTATGGCTCTTGATCCATCCTGCCAGGATCGCGCCGCCGCGGGACACGATGCCCAGGACGCGTTTGCGGCTCCTGAGCGCCGCAAGGCTCGACCTCGTTACGCCCGCGTGTATGGTAAAAAAATCAACGCCCTCCTGCGCCTGGCGTTCAAGCACGTCAAAACAATCTTCAGCGCTGAACGCAAGCAGACGGCGGCTTTTTTTCTGCGCGTTGACCGCGATCTCGTAAATAGGCACGGTCCCCAGCGGCACTGCGCAATGCTTCAGTATCTCTTTCCTGATGCGCGCAAGGTCGCCTCCGACGCTTAAGTCCATGACCGCATCCGCGCCGCAGCGAACCGCGACTTCCAGCTTCTCGATCTCATCAGCACGAGCCATCTCATCGGTGGACGTGCCGAGGTTCGCATTGACCTTGACCGAAAGCCCGGCTCCGATGGCGCAGGGCGCCCGAAGCGTATGCGTATTGTTATGGGGTATGACGATGGTTCCGCGGCGTATCCCGTCGCAGAGCATTTTCGCCGGCACGCGCTCGCGCCGCGCGACCTTATGCATCAACGGGGTGATGACCCCGTTTTGTGCCGATTCTATTTGAGTCATGAATTCCTTTATCGAATAAGCCGTTGCGCGCGCTTTTCGATCTCATAAACGCGATACCGCAGATCCTTGAACCTGAGCGCGCATGCCTTGTTGACGATCTTTGAGAACTCTTCCAATACGCGTATCGATTCCTTCACTCTCTGGATATTCGCCGAGAACACGTCCGTCACGCCCGAACGTTTTAATTCGCCTGCGGCATGCAGTGTCCGGCCCCGGTCGCCCGCGGCATCGCGCGCATCCAGGCATTGCCTGCGGCCTGCCAGACCGGCGAGCGCCGCGTCGACATCGTGGCGGACGGCCTTGAACTGCCGCGACAGAACCCGGTCGTTCAATATGAAACGGGCCACCTCTTCGCACACGCGCAGGCCTTCTTTCAGGCGGTTCGCGTTGGCGTCGATGATGCGGTATATGCCGCTGGCTGTATTTTTAGAGAGCATGTGATATCTTTTTGACCAGGGCCGTTGTGGACAGGCCCCTGACGAGCGGAATGCTGAACACTTTTCCGCCGCTGCGCAGGACGAACTGACTGCCGACGATATCCTCGATCTTCCAGTCCCCGCCTTTGGCAAGCACGTCCGGCTCGAGCGCCAGGATAAGCCGCTCGGGCGTATCCTCGGAAAAAACGACGACATGATCGACCGATCCGAGCGCCGCGACCACTGCGGCGCGCTGGGCCTGGGGGACAACCGGCCGCCGGCGGCCTTTGAGGCGCCGCACCGAAGCGTCGCTGTTGATGCCGACGACGAGAATATCCCCTTTGTTGCGCGCCGCCTCAAGATACGCGACATGCCCCGCATGCAGGATATCGAAACAGCCGTTGGTGAAAACAACGCGCCTGCCGCGCCTGCGCAGCGCCCTGACGATCCTCACGAGCGCGGGAAGCGTTTTTATCTTGGATTTGAAACAAAGTAGTCTTCGACGACTTCGCATATGATATGTCCGACGGCTATGTGCGCTTCCTGGATACGGGCAGTGACCTT
>Ga0116143_10000875_pt1 | contig 39104 bp, 24 predicted proteins | sample AD_UKC034_MetaG_FD_89745 | JGI IMG/M metagenome (GOLD analysis project Ga0116143, IMG submission 89745) | Active sludge microbial communities of municipal wastewater-treating anaerobic digesters from USA - AD_UKC034_MetaG | ecosystem: Engineered > Bioreactor > Anaerobic > Digestate | place: USA... | reverse complement strand
GTTAGGGATATTTAGCGAGTACCTATTAAATCCGGGCTTTCCGCCGGGCTATTTCGATGGCCAAATACTGAAAGTCAATAAAGAATCGAACACTCGGGATAGCAGTTACTGGGAGCAAATTCGTCCGGTTCCACTTACTGTAGAAGAGAAAGTTGACTATAAACATAAAGACAGTACACGAATTGTTTTTGAATCTAAGGAGTACATGGACTCTATGGATGCCAGATATAACAAATTGCGTACATCGGACATATTGTTGAATGGTTATACATATCAAAATTCATATAAGGGTAGATCTCTTTCTGTTTCTTCCTTGCTTGAAAATTTGCAGTTCAATACAGTTGAAGGATTTAATACAAGTATCGAATTTGATTTTCGGAAACATTGGAAGGAATCAGGTTCACGTTCCTTGCTTATTTCGCCCTCACTGAGGTATGGATTTTCTAACAAACACTATAATGCCAAACTTACAGGAGAATACAGGTTTAATCCTCAGCGAAATTCGATTTTGAAAATAGAGGGTGGAAGCGATGTTGTTCAGTTTAACTCAGGGAATCCAATAACTCCTCTTGTGAACTCGATGTATTCTTTGCTGGCGATGAAGAATTACATGAAAGTTTATGAAAAACGATACGGGAAGATTGAACATAGATCAGAGCTTTTTAACGGAATAAGATTAGGACTGGCTGCGGAATATGCCGATCGATTGCCATTGCGCAATACCACTTCATATTCATTTACAAATAGCAGTGACAGGAAGTATACTCCCAATTTACCGCGAATACCCGATTCCCCAGAACTTTATGACTCGCCTTGGTTTATAAACATGTATGAAGTTCCGCGAAATCAAGCCTTCAGCGTGGAGGCAGATTTGAGGATTAGGATCAGGCAAAAGTTTATTGACAGGCCGGAAGGAAAGTATATTGTTGGAAGTAAATATCCTGAATTGGGGGTGAATTTTAAGAAAGCATTTGATGTACTTGATTCTGACGTCGAATATGATCTTATTACTGTCTCCGTAAGTGATGAATTAAAGCTGGGCTTGCTTGGCCAACTTCGCTATCTTCTTATTGCAGGAAGATTTCTCGAACAAAAGAATATCTATTTTATGGATGTTCATCATTTCAATGGTAACAAGACTTTCTTTACCAATTTTAAGCTTGATCAGTTTAGAAACCTTGACTACTACAGAGAAAGTACATTGAGCGATTATGTGCAGATCCATGCAGAACATAATTTTGGCGGGTTTTTGTTGAATAAGATCCCCTACATCAGAAAATTGAAATTGAATGAATTTGCAGGCTTACATTATTTAACTAAATGGAGCCTGAATCATTATACTGAGATCAGTCTTGGAATCGAGAAGTTGAATTTTATTCGGCTGGAGGTATATACTTCATTCGTAGAGAACAAGATGGGTCCAATAGGCTTTGTGTTCGGAATTAGGAGAAGTATTGGTGGTCGGAGATAGAAATAATTCTATTTTTGCACTCGAATTATTTTTGATTTAAAAGCATTATGGCAAGCAAGCAACAAAAGATTAAAGAACCAATAAAATATCTTCGCTCTACCTATAAGAAGAAGGGAAAGAAGTACACCACATTTCTGAGAGGACTTATGATTAGGAAAGTCAGAGGAATGGATAGCCTTGCTGCAGCATTAAACAAAGAAGCCTTTAAGAAAATCGACTGCCTTGATTGTGCTAACTGTTGTAAAACGATGTCGCCAACATATACAAAAGTGGATGTAAAGCGAATCTCAAAGCATATCGGGATGAGCCCTGCAGAATACTTTGATAAGTATCTTTATAAAGATGAGACGGGTGATATTATGAATAAAAAAACACCTTGTCAGTTTTTAAAGAAGGATAATAAATGCTCTATCTATCCGGTACGTCCGACAGATTGCAGTGGATTTCCTCATACACAAAAGAAAGATTTTAAGTTATTCATCACAGGGACTCACAAGCAAAATATCGAATATTGTCCTATCACGCTGAACATTGTTGAGCGCATGCATGAAATCGTTATTGAGCAGGGAAAGAAAAACTTGTCTGCGAAAGATGTTAAGCAATAATAAGCTTCCTAATTTATTGTTTGATAAATTTCTTTGAATAGACGATGTTATTCTGCTCTATAGTAAAGAAATATATTCCCGGTACCATTGAAGTCAGTTGTAGTTCCTGTGCATCAGGTCCGGATTTTAGTACTGAACTTTTTTGGATGAGCTTGCCATTTATATCATAGATCAAAATTGTGAATTTTCCTTCTGCGAGGAATTTATAGCTGAGCGTTTCACGAACAGGATTGCGTACCAACTCTAGCCGGTTGTTTCTGTTTGTTCCCAAATTCTTTATGCCTACCGGTAGAGTTATTCCATCATTTCTATATACGCCGGATCCATGTGTAAATGCCACCAGGCTTTGATCTGCAGGGGAGTAGACAAGGTCAAAAATCATTACCCCTGAAGGTAAACCGAGATTCATAGCATCCCAGTTCAGTCCGGCATCCACGGATACAAATACACCCAGATCACTTCCTGCATAAATAGTATCAGGATGGTTAAGATCCTGTGTGATGCAATGAAAAGGAATATCCGGTAAGGAAGTGCTGATATCTGTCCAGTTTGCTCCTGCATCAGTAGATTTATAAATATGTCCTGCTCCAAAACCGGAAAATGCAGCATAAACAATGCGACTATCTCTCGGATCAATAGCAATGTCTCTTGGAAAACGATTGGGCAATCCTGACGAAACATTAGTGAAAGTCACACCACCATCGGCACTTCTTAGAATGCTCATTGGCCCGCCTGACCCCGGAGCCATTCCAATATAGATTGAGTCAGAATTGGTCCATGATATTGCCATGCAAAGTGCAACATTTCCGCCGGCCATCTGACCATTGTGAGCATAGGTCCATGAGAATCCCTGGTCAACAGATTTTTGTAAGCTGTCGCCTGCAGCATATAACACATCAGGATTTGAATAGCTCAGAGCAAAAGGAGCTATGAAAGCGACCGAATTTCCGCCAAAGGAGCTGGCTGAGTGATTAAGGATATTATAAAATGAAAATCCCTGATCATCCGATTTCAAGATATTCAGATATTGATAGGAGCCGTACATCAATTGATCGTTGAATGGATCAATGGCATTAAATGACCCATCGCCGCCGATGACAAAATCCCAAAATGTTGATCCGTTATATCGAATAGTATTATTATCCTGCAGCCCTGCAAGCATAATGTTTGCATTCTGATGTGAGACAGAACCTATATAAGATTGCGATGTAACATATCCTGTAGTACAATCATAATAATTGTCTCCGAAATCATCACTTCGAAATAAACCGCCATCTGTAAGGATGTATATTTTATTTGGGTCTAGTGGGTTGGAGACAATGTCATGAATATCCGGATGAACATCATATGTATTGGGTAACAGATCAGGGAAATTCCCATTCATTTCTGAACGAAACAGATAAACACCTCCAAACATTACTCTTGACGAATCATCATCTTTCATGCACAGTCCCTTTGCATACCATCCCTGATACGAAACTATTTCTGTAAGTCCGCTTGCTGTTGTCCAGGTAAGCCCTCGATTGGTACTTCTGTAAATGCCTACAGTGCTGAACAAATCGGCAATAAGGGCGATAATAGAACTGCGATTTTGATTGTTGAATGCAAGTGTGATTCTCCCGGTATTAGTGGGTGGAGGTAAGCCTGTTGTAACGCGAACCCAGCTATTACCGCTATTAGCTGATCTGTAAATTCCCGGGTTTGGACTGTCAACATTTCCAACGCCTGCGTAAATAAAATTTGTATCGACAGGATCAAGCAGGATATCCATCACCATCAGTTCATTTAACACTCTAAACCAGTTTGTGCCTCCATCATTTGTTTTATAAACTCCTTCGGTGGTCGCCGCATAAATGACCTGAGGGTTCAAAGGATTGATCTGTAAATCCCAAATTCCTCTAACTTGTTGATATTGCCAATCAAGGCTGGGGTTCCAGGTGTTGCCACCGTCAAGGGACTTTAATATACCGATGCCGACGCTTCCCCGTGTAGGTCTTTCTATCAGTCCATTTTTTGCAGAGCCATAAGAATGCATTTCACCTGTACCAATGTACATGATATCCGGGTTTGAAGGATCAATGGCAATTGAACTGATACCAAGTACAGGATATCCGGTAGGTACATAAGTCCATGCATTGAAACCGATTCCGCCTGTTGTCGATTTCCATAAACCACCGGAAGCTGATCCAAGCCAGATGGTACTTGTATCATTGGGATGAAATGCCATAGAAAGAGTTCTGCCTCCGACATTGTCGGGGCCAAGACTATACCATGGAGAAGTAGCTGAACCCGAGATTGACTCCGTGTTTTCAAACCTGGACTTATAATAATTATATGCAGAAGTATATGCACCCGGTGGTATATCCTGCTCCGGATATGCACGACTGGTATTGATAAATTGCATCGACTCCCAGGCACCACTTTTCTTCACCGGCTCAATGATTTCAGTAGGCTTTGGCATCTCTTTTAATGAAAGGATGAAAAGGCAGAAGACAAGAGCTATAGACGCAATAACTATTGAACTAAGTATTAATTTTACACGCATAACAAATAAAACTGATTAATTTAGTAATGACACCCGGGCATCATCTACAATAGAATAACGCTCTTAAGGTATATCTTTTCAACGAAAATTAGAGAACAAAACTCCAAAATGACCTTTTATCCGGATTAATGAATTCCTCGCATTTGCATATTATTCATGAAAAATGTAGGTTTGGTATGTTAATTTCGGATGGAAATTGATTTTTAATGTAAATAGATCATGATGAAATATTTGACGGTGATATTATTAATTCTGCCTCTTTTTTGTTTTTCTCAGGATGAGGAGGCAGGTCAGAATAAATCTGTGAAGTCGGGATTTGGCGTAAGTGTAGTGCAGGTTCAACCTGAATTTCCGGGTGGCCCAGACAGTTTGCAGAGTTTTCTAAAACAAAATCTGACCTATCCGGATTCTGCGAAGTTTAATCGTATTCAGGGCAGAGTTTATATTGGTTTTTTAGTTGATAAAAAAGGAAAAATTGGTGAAGCGAAAGTGCTTAGCGGAGTGAATGAACTTTTGGATAATGAAGCCCTAAGAGTTGTAAGCCAAATGCCTCAATGGAAACCGGGGACAGCAGGTGGAAATCCAACTTCAGTACAATATATTTTGCCAATCGACTTTATTATTCCTAAAGACATTCAGGAATAGTTTATTTTAATTCAGGGAGGGAGACACATTGTGTTGTTCTTCGCACACAAATTTATAACCTACACCGCGAACTGAGAAAAAGTAGCGGGGTTCTTTAGGATCTGTTTCGAAATATTTTCTGAATGCAAGAATAAAATTGTCGACTGTCCTTGTCGATGGATAAATGTCGTATCCCCAAACTGTTTCAAGGATCTGTTCTCTGCTCACGACTTCGTTTTTTCTTTCTATTAAAAGTTTTAGCAATGCAATTTCTTTCTTGGTAAGTCTGATCCTTGACTTATCTTTTCCTAGGATCTCATAGGTCAGGAAATTTACCTCATTACCTTCAAAGCGGAATATATCATTGATCTCCTTCTTCTCTTCCTGACTGAGACTTCGCTTAACTAAGACATTCACTCTGAGTAAAAATTCTTCAAGGTTAAATGGCTTCGTCATGTAATCATCTGCTCCGCGCTTCAATCCCATGATCTTGTCTTCGCTTGCATTTTTTGCACTGAGAAATAATATTGGAATTCCGGAATTATGAAGCCGTATCGCTTCGCAAACTGCGTAACCGTCCATTTCCGGTAGCATTACATCTAGTACTACCATATTGAATCTTTCTTGTTTGAAGATCTTTACAGCTTCAGTACCGGTACTTGCTGCCACAACTTTATAGCCTTCTAATTCAAGGTTTAACTTAATAGCTTCCTGTAAGTGTTCTTCGTCTTCTACCAGTAAAATGCGTATCATAATGGAGAGAATTTATGGGTTCAGGAGATTATACTTTTACTATAACAAATATAGTCATATCACTGTTTTAGGATTCTTATAGCCTTGTTAATTTTAAGAAAATTAAATGATTTTTAGAAGTGATTTGTCAGGCTTAAGCAAGATTATTTTGCTTTTGTACCATTATTCAGAAAACGCATGCATAAGAGATAGAGTCAAAAAACGTATCTTTGGCCTAAATATTTAATATGAATTCAAGCGGGTTAGCTTATCTTTTGGATAATACTTCACTATCACCTGAACTTAGCACGATTGGCCGCAAGGTGATGAATGATGAAAGGGTCACTGCTGAAGAAGGACTTTTATTGTATCAGCAAGGCGAACCGGGATTTCTTGGTGCTTTAGCAAATTTTGTTCGGGAGCGTAAGAATGGAAATGTGACCTATTTCAATAGAAATTTTCATATTGAACCAACAAATATCTGCGTATTCAGCTGTAATTTTTGTTCGTACTCACGCTTGCTAAAACAAAAGGAAGAAGGTTGGGAACTCAGCGCTGAAGAGATTCTCGACAAGGTCAAATCTTACGACGGACAGCCTGTTACGGAAGTTCATATTGTCGGTGGTGTACATCCTAAAATGGACCTGTATTACTTTGCGGATATACTAAAACAGGTCAAAGTCCACCGGCCCGATTTGCACATAAAAGGCTTCACAGCCGTTGAGTTACATTACATGTTCCGCAAAGCAAAGCTTAGCATGGAAGATGGGATGAAGCTCATCCACGAAGCCGGTCTGGATTCTTTACCCGGGGGAGGAGCAGAAATATTTGATGAGGAGATCAGAAACATTATCTGTAGTGACAAATGCACAGCTGAGGAATGGCTGGAAATTCATCGCTTAGCGCATCGTCTGGGAATGCACAGTAATGCAACGATGTTATACGGACATATTGAGAATTATTCTCACCGCATAGATCACATGGAACGTTTAAGGAAGATGCAGGATGCTACGGGTGGTTTCAATACATTCATACCATTGAAATTCAGGAATGGCGACAATGCAATGTCTGATGTACCGGAAGTTAGCGTGGTAGAAGACCTGAAGAATTATGCCGTTTCAAGAATTTTTCTTGACAATTTTAATCACATCAAAGCTTACTGGCCTATGATCGGCCGGAGCACAGCTCAGCTTTCCATGGCTTTTGGAGTGGATGATCTGGATGGTACCATTGATGATACTACAAAAATCTATTCCATGGCCGGTGCAGAAGAACAGAATCCAAGTCTCTCAACAGCACAACTTGTTGAACTGATCAGGCAGGGTGGAAGAGTTCCGGTAGAGCGTGATACTTTGTATAATGTGGTGACTGAATATTCGGAGACAGCAGTAAGAGTTTAAGCGGTTCGCCGAACAGGTGGGGGAGTAGATGATTTATATTTTAGCCTGTATCACTATGCTTATCATAAGCATTGAAAGTTTTTATTCTACTCGAAAAATCGCGAAACACAAAGACATAGGCGGGGTAAAATTTAGAAGCTATTTATTTGCGATTGTTAGTTTCGCCTTATCACTTTGATTATTATTTGAATTTTTCGGCATAGTAAACGCTGGGCGGCGAATTCCCTCTTAGATACTTAATCGTGTTGTGCCAACATTTTTCTTTGGAACTCTCAATCATGTATTTGAAGACAATGATCTATTTCATACTGCCCGAAATTGAAAATTTCGAATTCAGAAGCCATTGTATAATTTATAGTTAGCACTTATATTTACGCAACGAAATTCAATCCTTTCCAACATGAAAAAGACCATTTTCTGCATCTATATTTTCTTCTTTTCTTTCAATAGTGTATTTGCTCAATGGCAGTACACCGGAGTTGGAGGAAGTATCCAATCTGTCATGGCGAAAGGTGATACAATATTGGCGTCCCAAGATTATGCAGGTTTAAAGTTATCGATAGATAATGGCATGACATGGAATTCGACGAATATAGGTTTGACTACACCTCGTGTTTATTCCATCCTTTTTGCCGATTCGGCAATATTCGCTGGCACACATACAGGAACAGTGTTCAGGTCTACTGATAGTTGCGCAAGTTGGGTGGAAGTTCCAAACGGACTAACCGGCATAGATTTTCTATCAATGACTAGCATCGGATCATATGTGTTCGCCGGCGAATACCATTATGGAATCTTTCGAACTACTGATAACGGAGACTCTTGGTCCGCAGCGAATAACGGTTTAACGAATACTATCGTACAATCTATGGCCACAATGGGCAGCATCGTGCTTGCCGGTACTTTCGCGGGTGGCGTGTTCGTTTCCTCCGACAGCGGAAACAGCTGGACTCCGAAGAATACAGGCATGGGACTTGAAACAGTTACATGCCTTGCCACATCAGGTTCCACCATTTATGCTGGTACAGGTAATGGCATGTATAAATCAACGGATACCGCTAACACTTGGACCGCTATAAACAACGGACTAACTGCTTTGAATATAGATGATATTACCACCAGTGGAGCTTACATCATATTAGCAACTTGGGGTGGCGGTGTATTTTATTCTATTGACGGCGGAGCACAATGGACACAATGGAATACAGGTTTAGGAGGAAATGTGATCTTAAAGATTGCATCAAACTCCACAACAGTATTTGCAGGTGTGAACGGTCAAGGTTTATATAAGAGATCATTGTGGGAAATCACCGGAATTGAAAATGCGACTTCAATAGAATATAAAATCTACCCAAATCCAGTAATGGATTATGTAATTTTTAATTGTTCAGATCCGGCTTATAAGGCTGGAACAATGACAATTTACGACCCTGCTGGATCTGAAATAGAAAGACACTCCATCCGATCTAATAATGAAAAAATCCCTATTAATTTAGGATCCGGAATGTATTATTTTAAAATTACAGGTCAAGATAAGGGATTCCACTGTGCTGGGAAAATTTTAGTGAACTAATTTTAATCTTCATAAAGATTGGAATACGAAGTCGCCGCTTAGTGGAATGAGCTTGCGCTCTGGCTTTCACACAACATTCCCGAGCGGGTGAATATTGTTGTCGCCGATTATTCTCAGACTGTTCTTGAAAATTGAGAATTTTCTATTATTTATTGTTCAGCCGGATAAATGCTACAGGCTCTGTAGATCAAGCATCTTTTTGATACTTCACATAGTGTCTCCACTTATCAAGAACTTCTTGCATATCAGAGGGGAGTGGGCATTCGAAAAACAATTTTTCACCTGTTCTTGGATGTGTAAATCCCAAAGTTTGTGCATGCAAGGCATGTCTTGGTAAAATTTTAAAACAGTTTTCGATAAATTGTTTGTACTTGGTGAAGGTAGTTCCCTTTAGGATCCTGTCACCGCCATAGCTATCATCATTAAAGATAGGGTGATTGATATGTTTCATATGAACACGTATCTGATGTGTGCGACCTGTTTCAAGTTTGCACTCCACCAGAGTCACATAGCTGAAGCGTTCGACAACTTTATAATGTGTAACAGCATGCTTTCCATGAGAGCCATCAGGAAATACATCCATGATTTTTCTGTCCTTCAAATTTCTGCCTACGTTTCCGGTAATTGTACCTTCGTCTTCTTTGAAATCTCCCCAAACCAATGCAATGTACTTCCTGTCAATAGTTCTTTCAAAAAAGGCCTTTGCCAGATAAGTCATAGCCAGTTCTGTTTTGGCAATGACAAGTAACCCTGATGTATTTTTATCAATCCGGTGTACAAGTCCGGGCCGATGAAGATTATTTGCCTGCGCCGGTAGTTTGCCAAAATGATAAACAAGTGCATTCATTAATGTTCCTGAATAGTTCCCGTAGGCCGGATGAACTACCATTCCCGGTGCTTTGTTGATAATAACTATGTCATCATCCTCATAAAATATTTCAATCGGCAGGTCCTGTGGAATGAGTTCCATCTCCCTCACGGGCTCAGGGAGGACAAGAACGATCTGATCCAGTGGCTTTACTTTGTAACTTGATTTCGCTGCCTTTCCGTTCACTAAAATACATCCTGCATCACAGGCTTGTTGTATTCTATTTCGGGAGGTCCCTTCAACGCGGTTCATGAGCCACTTATCCAGGCGAGTCATGGACTGACCTTTTTCTACGGTAAGGTTAAAGTGCTCGAATAATTCATCCTGCTCTACGGGATCTTGTTCTTCTTCAATCATCAGGATGTATTATTATTTGGGAATTGTATAATAAATTCTTTGCAGCGATCTAAATGTATTGATAATGTTCTGTCGTGAAATGTTCAGGTGGGGTGATTGAATCTTACATGGGCATCACACAAATAAGCTATGTAGAAGACTTACTTTTCTATGAGAAGTTTTCTCGTTGATTGTGTACCTGATTTATTATTGCGAAGTCTCACCATGTACATGCCGGGATTAATTGAGCTTATGTCGATATTAACAGAACGACGAAATTCTTTGATCTTATGAACCTTTCCCGGAAAGTCGATTATTTCACAAGTATAGCTATCAGTATTATTATCGTCAATTCTGATTTCAACATGCTCCACAGCCGGGTTTGGATAAACAGAGAATGCCGGTGATGTATTCTTTAGTTCTGCAACCGATACTAATGAGCCAAGGGTGTCACCAAACAATGGACGTATCATCCACGATCCTTTGACCTGTGTCTGGTACCAAAAGCCGTCAACATGGTAAAACATCTTTGATCTTGAATCAGTATTTCTATCAAGACCGATGCCATATAAAGTTTGTGGTTCATTTTGAATTATACCAACGTAAGCCAAACCTGCAGGTAAAACCAGTAATTCATCAAAGAGGTATGTGGCGAATCCATTGATGCTATCTACATTCGCCGGCTTTTGGTTGATCATTCTGTACACGAGATTATCGGTATTGGCACCTACATTCACTGAACTCCAATAAGCCAACTGAAACAATTTTGTATGAACATTTAATCCTACCGGATTAAAATAGATCTGAACACCACGAAGCGTATCAGCCATTTTAACATCAAACTGATAGGCTAGTTTAACATCTGTATTCCCCGTAATTCCATAGGCAACTTCAGCAGAGCCATCGTCATAGGCATAATAATTATGAAAATACTGTGTATGATAGCTTGTATCGTTGTAAGCATTCGTGTTGATCCCCGGCTGACTAAAATATGTTTTCAATAAAAAACTTGTGCTGTCAACATTCAGGTTTGTCGGGAAGCTATAGGATAGAGGAGTACTGAATTCAATATCGGTGTTGGATGCAGAGCCTTGTGTGCTTGGTGTAGAACCAAACTGTACAAATCCTTGTTCATTGAGAATCTCTGCAACATATGTAATGGCCGTTCCTCCGTAGTTTATATTACGTACAGAGTCAACCAGAGTAGGTATGATAGCTGCTGACGGGTTTGAGAGAGAGGCATAATGTCTGTAAGGCATTGCACTGAACTCTGACAGTAATGAACCTTTATTATTGATAAATGCATTGTCTCTGATGGAGTCATTAATCACAGTATTTTTATTGAGTATTACATAATCAAGGTGCCAATGATCTCTGTTGCCATTGACCGTTGCAATATTGAAGAATCGAAACTGAAATCCTTTGTAGAGAAATGCATTGTCAAGGATGTTTATGTTCACTCTTGTAAAGGCTGTATCAGCTCTACCTTCTTTTGCCCATTGACGAATCCATGTTCCGCTCGTATCCTTAAACTGAAGTATGAGTGAGTCATTTGACTCAGGTATATCGCCTAATCCCTGAGGCTGATAAAAGAAACTTAACCAAACACTGGTATTGCCATTCAGGCCGCTGAGGTCGATCGGGCGGGAGGTAAGGTAGTCGGCAATGGCATCTGCTGAAGAAAGGCTGTCATGCGGACGGCCTGCATAATCTAGTCCATCGAAAGTGGCTACCCCTATTGTAAATGGACTGTCAGCAAAAGTTGAATTGATGAAAACATCATTATCTTCCCAAAGACTATCGAAAGGATAAATTCCCTGTCTGGAAAAATCATCAATGAATGGAAGGATGATTGTATCAAATGCAGCTGATGAACTGCGGCGGTAATTTTTCTCGGGATTATTCTTCAGATAAGTTTGAATGGTAGCATTAGATCCGAGCGGAAAGATATGTTCTTGCCCGTAACTACCTGAAGGGATTATAAACATCAGGCAGAAAGCAGAAGCAAACAGAGATAATAATCTTCCTGAAAAGGTCATTTTTTGGAATTTCATACAATAGCGAGGTCGTTGATGAATTATTGTAAAAGTAGGCATAATTTGCAAAATGAAATCCGGGTATTAGTTCCGACTGATCCCATAATTGTCTGAGAAACAAGCCTTATTCGAATCCTTAGGAAATCGATTGCTTGAGCGCTGAATCAGGACTAGCGCAAATAGATATCTATAGCATCACCCTGATTAATATTCGAACTTACTCCTGATTCAGGATCCTGTTTATATATCAATGCTTCAGTTGAGTCTTTAGTACCTGGATCATAATATACCGTACCGAGATTTAAGGATGAACCTTTTAGGACAAACATGGCTTCACCTTTTGTAAGTCCGATCAACAATGGCACAGAGACTTCTGTGCTACCTAGTCCATCGCCCAATACCAGGTCGATAGTCGAGCCTTTATAAATTTCTACACCGGGTTTAATGGAAGAGCCTTTAAACTTTTGATCCAGGACAGCATTTTTGGCAAGGTCAGGTTCATAGATAAGTTCTCCAACCGTAAGTCCAAATGTTTGGAGTATTGCCTCTGCCTGGCGATAGGAAACATCGATAAGGTCCGGCATCTTAACTTTAGGTGGCGTCGCAGAATTTACTGTAAGATAGATCGTGCGGCCTTCTTTCACCTTTGACTCCGGTGCGGGATCCTGTTCGAGAACAGTGCCACCATCTTTGGATCCATCGAAGAGAGAATCTATGACTTGAAATTTTAAAGTATGGTTATCAAGAAAGCTTTCAAGCCGGCTTATGTCCATTCCCCTCAGGTCGGGTACAGAAATGCTTTCACCATGATGTGTGATCCTTCCCATCCATGAATAAACCAGATAAACGGATAAAAAGCATAGCAGGATTGCTATTGCTACATTGATAAAAAAAGTTTTGCTTGTAATAAATTTAATTAAGTTGGACATAGATATTTTTAATGTGTACTAGCCGGCTGTCGTTTCTTTTGTATACCGTATTCCAGAATTTTATCAATGAACTCATAAGGTTTGTATCCTGCAATTGCACTTTGATGGAAGATACACGTTGCCGGAGTCATTCCCGGCAAAGAATTTACCTCAATGAATATAACTTCAACACGGCCATCTTTAAAGATTCTTACGAAGGCATCAATGCGGGCATAGCCTTCAATGTTCAACACCTCTGCTGCTCGTTTAAATTCAGCTTTTACGATGTCTGAAATTCTTTGTCTTTCAACAGGATCTGAAGCATATCTGGCAGGTGTGATATTTTGTCCTTCGCCCGCAAGGAATTTTTCTTCAAGAGACAACACATCACCCTCAGAAAGCGCTTCAGAGGCCTCGAAAATTTCATAAACTCTTTTGCCATTATCATTCACACGGGTAAGCAAGCCACCTGTGATCTCAATAAACCGAGCAGCGTCTTTTTTATCGATCAATTCTTCAACAAGAAATTGCTGCTTTCGGGGAAACTCTTCTTTTAGTTTTAAATGAAGTAGTCCGGCTTCTTTTGGCATCAAATCTTCATCATTTCTGAATATCAATCCTGCAAATGCAATTAGCTCATCCTCGTTGCTGATCTTCTTAACAGCACTGCTGCACCCATCGTCAACCGGTTTGGCAATTAATGGTAAGGAGTAATTTTTGAGAATACCTTTCCCAATGGATGAGGTGTCTTTCTTCCACTCATTAATGTTTACCAGGCTATGTCGGGCAACCAGGAAGCCATTTTTTAATAATTGCTCATTCGTCTCGTATTTATTGATCGTAAGTTTCGATGTTTCTATGCCGGAGCCATTATAAGGTAGTCCGACTGCTTCGAGATTTTTTTGTAAGGCACCATCTTCACCTGGGCGACCATGCAAGGCGATGAAAACTACATCAGCCGCTTCTGCCAGCTCATGAAAGCTCAGTTCACGAGGTTGTAAAACATTATCCGGAAGAGTGTATTTTTTTGTGATAGACTCACATTCCTGCATAATCTGTTTAATGACATTGTGTACGGAGAAGTGTTTTACTTTTTCGCTGATGTCATCTGCATTATCTTTCAGCATCAGGTTAACAGGAATCTGATACAATTTATAGTTGTCGGCATCGCCTGTGAGGAACACAGGTATCGGTTCGTACTTAGAAGATGATGAAAGTTTTTCGTAGACATTTCTGCCACTTTCTACTGAGATATGTCTTTCAGATGAGTATCCTCCCATGATCACTGCCACACGTATTTTTGAACTGAGCTCTTTTCTGAGAGAAAGTAGTCCATCATCAACTTTGTTGAGCAATGTTGATATTTCCGAACTCATCTCCATTTCATTCATTCGCTCGTACAGAGAGGTGCGTACTATGAATGACAAGAACTGCGACGGGTTTAGTCCGATTTCTGCAGCCTGATGAAAGAAAAAGGAAGAAGGCATCATACCTGATGTCGTATTCGGATCATTCAGGAATACCTCTCCTGAAGCTGTAATAAATCCGTCAATCCTTGCATATACATTGAATTGCAGGGCTAGAAAGAGTCTTTCGCAATCTTTTCTGATAGTTTGTATTTGATCTTCCGGTAAATGAATGGGGGTTATCTTTCTCGAAAGACCCGGAAGGTATTTAGAACGATAGTCGAAAAGTTCTTTGCCTTTTCTGATCTCGGTAGGAGGTAAAGCAACAGGCTTGCCGTCTTCCCGGCGTATGACGATACAGGAGAATTCCTTGCCTTCAATAAAACCTTCAACGACAACTTCAGTCTCTGCACTGCAGGATTCAAGTGTTAAAAGTTCTGCACCTTCCCGGAATGAAGCGTTGATATTGTCAAGAATAGCTTCAGGGTGGGATAATAATGTTGAACCTTCATTATGATGCATGATAAGCGGGCAGGCGATTCCTTCCCTGATATCAGAAGTGAGTCGAACCCATTCAACACGATCTTCATCACTTAAATTATTCCACTCTTTTTTTGTTAGTTCGCGAATGAAAAAGGCATGATTTAGTGCCTCATCAAAATTCACTTTATCATCGTCCTGAAGAATCCTGATCCCGATGGATGATCCCTGATGTGCAGATTTAACAACGCATGGAAAACCAATTTCTTTGCTGATCCTTTCTCGAATGGAATTTTTATTTTTTTCAATTAACCATTCTGTCCTTTGAAGTGAGAGAAAAGCAGGTGTTGCAAAACCACTTTCATGCATCAGTTTTTTTTGGATGGCCTTATTGATACCTACTGAGGAGGAGTAGATCCCGGAACCTGAATAAGGAATTCCCAGATATTCTAACAAGCCCTGCACACGACCGTCTTCACCGAAAGGTCCATGCAGACAAAGAAATGCAAAGTCGATATGTTGCCTGATATCTTCGAGGGGAATTCGTTTACCGGTATTTATAAATAGATTTTCTTGTTCTGAACGGCTAAGATCTCCGAGACTCTCTGCATAAACCTGGTATTCATTTGGAGAAGCCGGAAGAACATGTGAAGGGGGATAGAAATCTCTTATGCTGCCTTTGTAAATGTACTCCCAGCTGAGCAGTATGAAGTTGCCGAAGCTATCAACAAAAAGAGGGACTGTTTCAAAGATCGATTTATTCAGGTTATCATAGACAGTTCGTCCTCCGGCAAAGGAAATTTCCCTTTCACGGGAGCGGCCGCCAAAAACAATACCGACACGAATTTTCATATTATAAGGGCAGAAAACATGAATTCTGCAACACGAAGTTACGGAATTCATGCATGAGCCCGGAGCAATTTCGTCCGACTTTTCAGTCGGGTTTGTTCAAAAGTTAATACGAAGGTTTCATTCCTAAATTGTACATCAGGAATGAAAAATTATCCGTTTGCTCCTCAATTTGCTTAGCAACAGGCTTGCTGGAGCCTAAGGCAGTAGTACTAGCATGACCGGTATTGATATCCACTCTGATAAGTTGAGGATTAGCTCCTTTGTATTTCTCCTGCAAAGTTGAAATGAATTTAAATGAATGTGCAGGAACAACGCGGTCATCGTGGTCTCCTGTGGTTACAAGAGTTGCAGGGTATTCTACATTCTCTTTGATATTATGCAATGGAGAATAGGCGAGAAGATTCCTGAAATTTGTTTCGTCTTCGCTGGATCCATAGTCACCTTTCCATGCCCAGCCTATCGTGAAGGTATGGTAACGGAGCATGTCGAGTACTCCGACAACAGGTAGTGCTACTTTAAATAGATCGGGTCTTTGGGTCATTACCGCACCCACAAGCAGACCACCATTCGATCTTCCCTGCATACCTAATTTTGAAGCAGAAGTATATTTTTCTTTGATGAGAAATTCTGCTGCTGCAATGAAATCATCAAATACATTTTGTTTTTTCAATTTTGTACCGGCTTCATGCCATTCTTCTCCGTACTCTCCACCACCGCGTATGTTAGCTAATGCAAAGACACCTCCGTTTTCCAAAAAGACCAGTCGTTCGATCTTGAAGATAGGTGGTTGTGGCAGATTAAATCCACCATAAGCATAAAGCAGTGTCGGGTTATTGCCATCAAGTGTGATACCTTTTTTATGAACGATGAACATTGGAATTTTAGTACCGTCTTTACTTGGATAGAAGACTTGTTTTGTTTCATAATCATCACTCTTGAAATCTAAATTCGGCTTGAAGTATTCTTTCTGTTCTTTTGTTCGAAGATTGAAACTGTAAATAGTAGAAGGTGCTGTGAAGGTTGTGAGGGAATAGAACATCATTTCATCAGACGTAGTAGCGGAAAGCTGATCTACTGTTCCTAAAGTTTGCAATGGAACGTCCATCATGTATTGACCTTTAAGTGAATATAGCTTCAATACTGAACGTGCATCTTTCATGTATTTTGCGATCAGCAAATTGTGACCCATATATACAGCCTCCAATACATCATCGCTTTGAGGGATAATAGTCCTCCAAGGAGCCTCCGGACGCATCGGATCAATCATCACAAGTTCGTAGCGAGGAGCATTTTTATTTGTAAGAATGAAAATATTAGAACTGTCATTACCAATTACTGAATACTCATTTTCAAAACCTTCTACAATGCTGATGAATTCAGAATTCGGATTTCTGAGATCCTTTACTCTAACGTCATTACCATGTGTTCCTTCAGATCCACTGATGATCAGGTATCTTTCATCATCAGTAGTTCCGGCTACAAAATTACGAAGCGGATGCTCTGTATCCTGATAAATGAGCATGTCATACTTTTGTGGATTGCCTACTGAATGGTAATAGACTTTATGAAATTCATTTTTGCCTTTGAGGATGTCAGATTCATCAGGTGCATCGTAGCGTGAATAGAAAAATCCACTGCCATGCCATGCTATTCCAGAAAATTTCACCCATTCAACTTTATCATTCGACTGTACACCACTGATGGTATTCATTACATTTATTTGATGCCAATCGCTTCCACCACTTGACGTAGTATAGGCAAGATATTTACCATCATTTGAAACAGATGTATTGGAGACATTTATTGTTCCATCCGTTGATAGCTTGTTCGGGTCCAGAAATGGTTCCGGTTTTGAGCCGGGGCCACTGCGTAAAATGTTTAAGACGAACTGATTTTGCAAGCCGTCGTTTGTGTGAACAAAATAATTTTTTCCACCTTTAAAGGGAACTGACCATTTTGGGAAATTCCACAACTGTGTAAGACGACTTTTTATTTGTTCGCGAAATGGAATTGTTGAAAGGTAATTTTGTGTGACTTCGTTTTGTGCTTCTACGAATTTCAGAGTTGCAGGAGCATTATCATCTTCAAGCCAGCGATACGGATCTGAAACTTTAGTTCCGAAATAATCGTCCACCTGATTCACTTTTTCCACCTTGGGATATTGAAGAACCTGTGCAAATGAGCCTGAATACGTAAAAATGGCTGCGGCAAGGCTGAAAATGGCTTTTTTCATGATTTTTCTAGATTTCGGGTTAGGAGCAAGCGAAGCTAAGAATACAGCGGTATTATTCAAATAAATGCTGAAATTTAACTAAAATTAAGGATTATTGGTGTTCAAGGATTGGCATAAAAAACGCAACTCCATTCACCTCTGTTTTGGGACTCTTCACCCCTGAAACAAGTTTGTTCACAGAATAGAACAAAAAAACACACGAGTTTTGCCGTAATTTTGCTGCCTGTTGAATTAGTTCTTTCATTTTGTCATTCTTGAAATTTTGAATTAAAGTATTTCAAGCGCAGGCATGAGATTTCCGGAGTTTTGTGTGAATCCCCTCATTCATCAAATATAACTCCAGAACTTTGCGGTGACGGTTGGTTCGCAATCCATTGTGTTTCCATATTTGATTTTTTGACCGACCGTTACCTTTTTCCTGCCTTGATATTTTAATACAGGTTTTTGTTTAGGTGAATATGTCATAAACCCTTCCCTCCCCGGAAGGGTTTTGGCGTTTAAAAGGGGCCGGTAAAAAGATGATTAATCAATAAGGGCCACCCGGCTTGTCAGTTCTTGCTGATCTGTGATGAGCTTTACTATGTAAAGTCCCTTATTCCAATCCGAAGTATTTATGATTATTTCATCCTGAGAACCGGTAACAGAACTGTATAAAACTTGTCCGATTAAATTACATACTTCAATTTTATAATTTGCTTTATTATCAAGTCGAACGCTAAACTTACTCCTGGTTGGGTTTGGGTATATGATGAAATCGTTTGATGAAAGATGCTCGGATATTCCAACAGATTCATCGGGCTCATCAGCACCCATATAATTGTGAATTCTTAGTTCGTTATCATAATCACTTGTTACTTCCGACAGTGCGATTCCATAAAGAGCAGTATTGCCCGTAGATGGTGGCATAAGGTGAAGATCATTATTTGAAACGAAGCTGATCATCTGATCTTGTGAGTTAACATCATTTGGCGCAGATGCTAATTGATAACTACTTAAGTCAGTATAAACGTTTGTGGTAATTTTGGCAAAATCGTTTGTTGCGGAGAAGTAATTGTTGTAGTTGATTGTGTTAGAGCCCAGAATTGAATTTCTCAAAATTGAGACATGTTGTTCAGCTCCACCGGTTCTGTTATTAATTAAAAGATTATTTCGAATGTCGATCTTTGCCAGCGAGTCTGAGTTCCAAACAGAAAGTGCTGCTGAGTTTACACTTCCTGAAGTTCCTCCTGTAGCGCTTCCTCCAATCACAATTGTATTGTGATAAACTTTAGCATCGAAAGGATTGTTGGCATTATTGGTCCCAAATTCAATTCCATGTATTTCGTCGACAGATGAATTGCTTGCATTCAGATTAATAAAATTATTATATATCCGTAATGCAGATCCGGCGTTAAAGGATCTGAGTGCTATCCCGATAATATCTGCTGAATTATTGTAATTGTCGATGTTGTAAATATTGTTTCTTGTAATGATGATAGTATCGGTCTGAAAATCGGAAAGGATAGCAAAGAGTCCTGTACTTGTTGTGCCGCCTGCACCATTGCTAAAAAAGAAACAAGAGTCAACTGTCACTTTACCGGTACCATTTTGCTGCCACCATCCACAAAAATTAATATTGATGAATTCACAACCATATACTGTCAAATTTCTATTTGGATTGGCAGCTGTACCGGATGAGTTCATAAAATATCTTGGACCATTATCGAAGGTCAGGAATTCAAACAGGTTGTCGGAGTTCCCTGTAGGGTTTGCTGCTGAACTACCAATGTGAATACCTTTTCCGCCGGAACTCAATGTTGTGTATCCGCTAACTCTGCAATGCCGGATGATGTTGTTACATGCGCCATTGATCATATCTATTCCATAGCTGGACGTACCCGTTCCCATATTGTTAATCAATAATGCGCGATTAATACCTTGCCCACCCGGTCGCCCATCAATAATCACAAAATCTGCATCATTGAATAAGATCAGCGCTGTATTGGTTTGATTGGAAGTGATGCTGACAGAGACCACGCTGGCTTCAGGCCTGATGGTAATTGTGTTCGTCGAGCTTGCACCGCTGACAGGAGTGAGGGTAACAGGATAGGTTTCTTGAGAGCCATCATAATTGGAATTAATTTCAATTATGTAAGGCATAGACATCGGCGCCGGAATTGCCGCATAAGCAAGGGCAATAGATCCAAAACTCGAAACTACTGAGCCGTTACCATCTTTCAGTGTTATTGCTCCGTTCTGAGCTTTTAATGAACCTGTGAAAAAGAAAAGCCCGGTGATTAGCAATAAGTAGATTTTTTTCATGTTTTCTATTAGTTTGAGAATGAAAAAAAATGAGAATTGATTTTCAGATTGTGCTAAAATTACTTAAAAATTGACAACATAGAAAATGCTTTTTTTAAAGAAATTGTTTTTAATTTCTTCTTGCCGGTAAACTATTACATCCGAATTGAAGCGGTTTTTGCCTAGATTAAACACACATTCACCCTCTTGTTGCCTTCTGAAACCAATAATTTTTGAAATGAAAAGGTTCGGATTGTATGTTAGATATATAAATCAATAACATGAGTTACTCTGAATTTAATTCTGCCGGTTTTAGTCCGCGTGACGACAAGCAGGTCAATTTGTTCGAAGATTTTAAAAAGCTTCGATCGATTTTTGGGACTCCACCCAAGATAGCCTATTTACGCTCTTTGGCAAGAACAAGGCCTTACACTAGAACGGTATATCCTCCGGGATGGAGTTATCGTTAAGAGCTTAGCCAAAAAAGAAAGACCCCCGAGGGGGTCTTTCCAAACACACCATGAAAAGCAAACGCACTTTCTTAGTATACGATACTAACGTGTCCTACCCATTCTGAGTATTTTCCGTCGACACCCATACCTTTAATCTTATAGACATAAGTGTCTTGTTGGCACTTTTCTCCATGGTAATATCCATCCCAGTTACCTTCAAGCCCTTCCCAATTCGTTAGTAGCAATCCCCAACGGTCAAAGATCCAAACCTGAATGTTTGTCATATTGGTAAAGTATGGTCTGAATCTATCGTTATGTCCATCACCATTTGGTGTGAAGCAATTAGGAGCAAACAGAGTTGAGCGAGGTCTGATCTCGATCCTGCGCATGATAGTATCACGACAACCGTAAGCATTCACAGTAATCAACTGAGCAGAGTAGACGCCGGTATCAGCAAAAGTATGTACCGGATTTAGTTCTGATCTTGTTGATGTACCATCCCCAAAATTCCATTGGTACGAAGTGAAGCCTTGTGACAGATTGGTGAAATGAACTGTCGGTGAAATGTTGTCAGCGATCAACGGATCTGCAGTGAAATCTGCTATTGGTTGAGAGAATGCATGGACCGAATTAGTTTGAGTGTAAGAAGCCTGGCAGCCCATATCGGAAACGACAGTAAGGCTTACATTGTAACTTCCACCTTGTGTAAATGTATGCTGAGGATGTTGATCGGTTGACACGTCTCCATCACCAAAGTTCCATAACCATCCTGATATCGTTCCGGTGCTTATAACTGAAGCATTTGAGAATGTTGCCGTGATAGGCGCACATCCTTGAAATCCTCCTGAGAAAAGCACGGTTGGATTTGGGTGCACAGCAACCTCTGATGGATAGCTGTTGATACATCCTTGATCAGAAACTGCAGTCAGGTTAACCTGATATGTTCCGGGTGATGAATATTGATGAACTGCATTCGTTTGCGATGAACTTGTTCCATCACCAAAATCCCAGCTATAAGTTTGTATCGTTCCTGTTTGAATTGTTGAATTATTCGTAAAGGAAGTATTTGAATTATGACAAGCATCGCTTCCTGCAAAATTAACTTCAGGAAGAGGATAAACAGTAAGACGGTTTAATTGAGTATCGGTACAGCCATATCCTGATGTAGCAGTCAATGTAACATCATATGTACCTGCACTTGTGAAATCATAGACGAGGGATGAATCAGTGGAGGTGAATCCATTTCCTAAATCCCAAAGGTAAGTGACATTGGTACCGGTGTTATTTACTGTCGTATTGATAAACTGAACAGGTACCCCTTGGCAAACATTTGCAGTTTGTATTCTTGAAATAGGCTTAGAATAAATTTGAACAGTATCCTGATACGGGCTGCTGCAACCAAACGAACTTGTGGTAGTCAGGCTTACATTGTAACTTCCTGTACCGGTATATAAATGTGAAGGGTTTCCTTCAGTCGAGTATGAACCGTCACCGAAGTTCCACATCCAAGTAGTAATATTTCCATCCTGTGAGTAAGAATTATCATCAAACCTTGTTACGGCTCCGTGACATACATCAGGTGCTACGAAGACTGTTGTCGGAGGCAGGTACACTCTGCTGGTATGAGTTGAATTACTTACACAACCATTCGCTGATGTAACCGTCAGCAAGGCGGTGAAAATACCGGAAGAATTAAAAGTAAGTACCGGATTAGTCTGCGTAGATTGGCTGCCATCACTGAATGACCATTCACTGGTGAATGAAATACCTCCGGCAACACTGGATTGATTGATGAAATTGCTGCTGTTTCCTAAGCAAGTATTCGTTGACAGGAAAGCTGCATTGGGATTAGGGTATATATTTACATTCGCTGAAAAGCTCGCAGTACATCCTTCTGACGAACTTATCGTCAACTGTACAGGGTATGAACCCGGATTTGTATAAATATGTACCGGTTCATCTGAAGATGATGAAGTACCATCTGCAAAATCCCATATCCAGTTGTTAATTGTACCGGTGCTTATAGTACTTGCATTCAGAAATTCAACCGGAGAGCCGGCACAAACGTTTACCGCGGTAAAGCTTGCAACAGGCAATGGATGAACTATCGCGGTTCCGTTTACTGTATCACGACATCCCATGTCTGAAGTTGATATCAACTGAACCTGATAGGTACCTTCAGCAGCATAAGTGTGTGCCGGTGACGACTGGTTAGAACTGCTGTTATCTCCAAAGTTCCAGTAGTAATTGCTTATTGAACCGTTTGTGATGCTACTTAAATTGGTGAATGTAACATCATTTCCGTCACAGACAGGATCTGATGTAAAACCGGAAGTCGGAAGAGGATGTATCGTGATGATCTTGCTTGTATCAGCAGTACAACCGAGAATAGAAGTAATGGAAAGAGTTACGGGATAAGTTCCGTCATTAGCAAAGCTATGATTCGGGTTGGCTCCGGATGCATTATTTCCATCACCAAAGTTCCAGGAATAGAACAGGATAGAACCTCCTGCGGAGCTAGAAGTGTTGGTGAATTGTATACTCGAATTAGCACATGCATTATTAGCAGTGAAATCTGCTACAGGTAAACGATAGATCTGGATATTTTGCGTTGTTGAATCTGTACAGCCCTGATCACTTGTTACAGTAAGAGTGGCAGTATATGATCCGTATGAAGCGTAAGTATGAGCAGCAGCGTTTCCTGTTGTGCCTGATCCATCTCCAAAATTCCATGACCAGTTATTTATTGATCCTGAACTGATACTTGATGCATCAGTAAAGACAGACAAAGTGTTCTGACAAACAGGACCGGAGCTGAAACCTGGAGCAGGCAATGGATGAATCACAAGACTTCTTGAGGCAGTCGTTATACATCCACTCGCACTTGTTACTGTTAAGCTGACTGTATAGGTACCATCTGACGTATATGTATGCGACGGTTGTGCAAGATTTGAAGAACTGGTATCTCCAAAATCCCAATCATAAGCCTGGATAGTTCCTGACGAGATTGATGAGAGATTTGTAAAGTTGACTGATGTTCCCGCGCAGGCAGGTGAGACACTAAAATCAGTTACAGGGTTAGGGTTTACGTTTAAAGTATGTGTTAATGTTCCCGTACAACCATTTACGTCAGTGATTACAACTGAATAATTTCCTGCTGTTGATACCGTGATGGAAGAAGCTGTGGATCCTGTGGACCAACTATAGGTGCTTCCGGGATTTCCTGCTTGTAAAGTAGCACTGGAACCATCACAAACAGAAGTTACAACCGGTGTAGATGAAAGATTGTTTCCAATTGTGACCAATGAAGTTCCCATGGCAGGACAACCATTTGCACTGGTTACAACAACTGTATATGTGCCTGAGTCGCTGACACTAATAGTTTGGGTGGTATCGCCGGTTGACCAGGCATAAGTTGCTCCGGGGTTACCTGCATCAAGTGTAGTGCTGAATCCCGGACAAATAAATGTTGGTGATAGACTAACAACCGGAACAGGATTAACAGTCACCCGTACTGTGTCACGTCTTATACAACCCGCAGCAGACGTACCGGTAACAATGTAATTAGTACTGATCACCGGGCTTACTAAGACAGAAGCACTTGTAGAACCTGTCGGGTTCCATGTGTAGGTATTTGCTCCACTTGCCGAAAGAGCAACTGTTGACCCTGAACAAATTGATTGGTCAGGTCCTGCGTTGACGGTAGGTAAAGGACTTACAGTCACTAATGCTGTATCGCTGTGAACACATCCGTTTACATCAGTTCCGGTTACAATGTAACTGGTGTTAGAAGCAGGAGTTACCGTTAGACTCGATGATGTCGATCCGCCCGGAGTCCATGAATATGTGGTTGCACCGGATGCATTAAGTGTCGCAGAGGTTCCTGAACAAACTATTCTGTCAGGACCGGCAGAAACAGAAGGAAGTGAATTCACAACTACATTGACAATGTCATTGGCTGTACATGAATTTGCATCAGTCACACGAACAGTATATGTAGTGTTGCTTGCAGGGCTGACGCTTATACTTGAAGATGTTGATCCACCCGGTGTCCATAGAAATGCTGATCCTCCTGAAGCAGTTAAAGTAGCGGAATTTCCAAAACACACAGTTTGATCTGCACCGGCATTTGCTGTCGGTAAGGCATTCACGATGACAGATTTTGTAATGGTATCACTACAACCGAATCCTGAAGTGGCAATTAACCTTACGGTATATGTTAATGCAACTGAATAGATATGACTTGGGGAACTTTGGGATGAGGTGTAGGTATCTCCAAAATCCCAATCGTAGGTTGTAATTGAACCTGTTGAGATACTTGATGTATTTCCAAATACGGATGCAGATCCTTCACAAACCGGAGTTGCGTTAAAGTTTGCATTTGGAAGTGGGTTAATGCTAACCGGCTGTGTAATATTCGCTGAACAGCCGCCTGCCGTCGTTACAGTCAGGTTAACATTGAAGTTTCCGGATCCAGAATATAAGTGTGCAGGATTTTGAAGTGAGGATGTTGCACCATCTCCAAAATTCCATGCATATGTCGTGATGATTCCGCTCGAAACAGTAGAGCTGTTACTAAATGCCAGACTTGATCCCTGGCAAGCTGTACCCGATGCAAAGTTTGCTACCGGAAGAGGATTAACGGTCACAACATTGCTTACTGTATGGCTACATCCTTCGATACTTGTTGCAGTCAGAGAAACAGTATAAGTTCCCGGATTTGCATATATATGTGTTGGATTTTGGTCTGTAGAATAAGTTGTGTCCCCAAAATCCCATGACCAATCAGTGATAAGGCCGGATGCTATGCTTGAGGCATCAGTAAACTGTGTGACGTTTCCGGCACAAACAGAATTTGTTGTGAAGTTGGCAACAGGAATCGGATTTAATTGTGCATTGACGGTAATTGAACCTGTACAACCTGAGTTGTCATCAACGGTTACACCGTATGAACCTGCTGAATAAATGGTGATACTTTGTGTTGTTGCACCTGTGGTCCAAGAATATGTCATCCCCGGATAGCCGGCATCAAGAACAGCACTGTCACCTTGACAAAATGAAACGTCATCAAGATTTATATTAATCGCCGTTCCCATTGTCACGGTAGAGCTAGCCGTAGCTACACAACCATATGAACTGGTTGCTGTCACAGAAAAGGTTCCGCCGCTGGAAACTGTGATGGTCCGGGTTGTATCACCTGTTGGAGTCCATATGTAAGAAGCTGCACTTATTCCGGCATCAAGAATTGTGCTTGAACCGGTACATACGAACATATTTTGCAATGTTAATGCCGGTGGTAGGTGAACAATAACCTGGACTGTATCCCGGGCTATACATCCACTGCCATTTGTTACAGTAACTACATATGAAGTTGTGCTTCCCGGAGAAACTGTTGTTGATGCATTAGTTCCACCACCGGGCGACCAGTTATACGTTCCGCCACCGCTTGCTGTCAAGGTAGCGCTTCCACCTGAACAAATATTCTGGTCAAGTCCGGCTGATGCGACAGGTAATGTGTTTACATTAACACTTACAATGTCACTTGCCGTACATCCATTGGCACCGGTGCCGGTTACTGTATAATTTGTAGATGAAGAAGGATTCACGGTGATAGATCCATTAGTTGAACCACCGGGATTCCAGGTATAACTCACACCACCTCCGGCAGTCAGCGTGACTGAGGATCCTGAGCAACTTGAGACATCAGGCCCTGCATTAATAAGCGGAAGAGGGAGTACATTCACAGAAACTGTATCTGTGTTGATACATCCATTCGCATCAGTTACAGTAACAACATAAGGTGTGGTCCCTGAGGGGTTAACTACAATTGTACCTCCGGTTGAACCTCCAGGTTGCCATGAATATGAGGTACCACCTGAAGCTGTTAGTGTTGCACTACTTCCGCTGCAGATAGACTGATCTGCACCTGCATTGGCTACCGGTAGTGGATTAATGGTAATAAGATGTACAACAGTATCTATACATCCTGATGCATTCGCTGTTATTAAAGTAACTGTATAATTCCCGGTACCCGAATACGTATGTGATGGATTCTGGAGTGTTGAACTTGCACCATCTCCGAAATTCCAATTCCAGGATGTAATAGTTCCGGGTGGTGTACTTTGATCCGTGAAACTAACCGATGATCCGACACAAGTGTTGGTATAAGTAAATTCTGCCACCGGCGGGTTTTCAATGGTTACCTGATGCATTATTGTATCACGACATCCAAGTGTGTTTTCTATTATCAGTGTGACATCATAGGTTCCGGCACCCGGGAACAAATGAGTAGGGTGCTGAAGCGTTGAAGAAGTTCCATCACCAAAATTCCAGTTCCAGCTCCATATAATTCCGGCAGGTGTCATTGATTGGTCTGTAAATGTTACAGGAATATTTATACAGGTAGTAGTTGAATGTGTAAATGCTGCCACAGGAATAAATGGCATGGTGACCACTACAGTGTCTGTTGCACTGCATGTACCATCATTTGCAGTCACCCAATATGTTCCTTCACCTACAGTTGTCCATGAACTGGTGGCTCCATTACTCCATAAATATGTATATGACCCTGATCCGCCACTTGCTGTAGCATTTAAAGTAGCAAAATCACTACATGAAATTTGCTCATCAGGTCCGGCATCAACTGTAATTCCGATCACGTTTACGGTGTACGAGAAAACCTGACTTCCATAGTAAGGGCATGCATCGTCGGCAACACGAACCGTAAAGATATTTGACGAACCTATATCAGAAGCCGAAGGTGTCCAGCAAAATGTACCTGTTGGACGTGAAGTGCTTGTCGTGCTAAATGTCGCGCTGGCAATACCATCGTCCCAGGTAACCTGCAAGTTTTGACCTGCATCCGGATCAATTGAGAAGATATCGAAGCATGTAGCTTCATTCGCACAGATCGTGATTGAGAAATCTGTGGTTCCATTGATACCGGTAAGAGATGGAAGATTGTTGGCACAATTCATAACCGTCAACTGCAGATCTCGCTCAACTGTTCCTATTAACACACCGTTTCTGTATTCCTTAACTAAGACTGCCATAACAGTCACCTCAAGGTTTTGAGGGTTGAGACAAATGTCACCTGTTACCGTATTAAATGATGTTGCAGGCAGTGAGTTCAGTGGGTTGGAGGCATTGTAAGGAGCCATATAGTTTACATTGGCTCCGGCAGTTTGTTTTGGAGTGATCAACTCATATACCAGTGAATCGCCATCAGGGTCATAAGCTCCATGATTAAAACAATATTGCTGACCAAGGCATAAGAATGGAACCGGCTTGTTTGTAAAAACCGGTGAACTGTTACAAGGTGTTATGACATTATTAAGTGTTGAGTATATATAAAAAGTACTTGTACCCGGATTTGTGATCGTTGTGATGGCAGCATTTCTACAACACAAAGAGTAACTAAAAACCCAGTCGGTACATTGAGCAGGCAAGGTTACAATACCATCATAAACCCATTCCTGTATACCTGTAAAACTTCCGCCATTACAAGTAGTTACAGAACTTGAACAGGCAGGTGTCACTTCCTGACCGGTGCCTGCACGCGGATATGTCGTAACACCAAGACTTTGTCCGCAACTGGCAGAACTAATAGTAACATAGGGACTGGCCGGGGCAGCAATTCCGATGCAATCTCGGTAGAATGATACTGTGATTTTGTAGGTATTGCCACCGAGGCATTCGTAGGTAAGGTCTGCACCCATTGTATGACTTGCTGAACTCGTTTTGACGAACAAGCTCATCAAAACAAAGGCGAATAATACCGTACAAGTTCGATGTAGTTTTTGTGTCATGTTAATTGTTTAAAAAGGATGGCATTGATTTGAGGTGCCTGTTCACTTTTTCACAATACCTAAACTACACATGCATGACAGAAAAGGATTTTAATTAGACCTTTCAACAACGAGATGTAAGATTATGGCTATTTGTACTTAGAATAAAATGACGAAGCCCACTAATCATTGTAAAAAGCCTTTTATTTTGGAGGACTCGATAAAAAAGAGGTGTGAGAGCTGCAAGACTTTAGTGAAGTTTTTCTTTAGTGCCGTAATGCGGTGTTAATTCTTGCATTTATGCACAAATTTTACAATAGCAGATTCATTTTGCTCAATATTTTAATACATTTGCGACTAAATTTTTTTAAAAAAAGGGGATTGTTGTATCAAAGGTTTGTATTAGAAAAAAATGCTATTTGAGCATTTTCATTAAATAGAAATATCGGTTGGTATCAGTTTTCTATCTTTTTTTGGAAATAAAATCAGGAATATCCACTCAGGCATTATGTACAAAATGCCTTCAAACCTCAATTTCTAAGTTATTATGCTTCTAGAGCTCTTCACAGTTGAAGGAATGGTTGGCCTGGTCACCCTGATCATGCTTGAAATTGTTTTGGGTATCGATAATATAATTTTTATTGCTATTCTGTGCAGTTACTTGCCCCTAAAGGAGCAGAGGAGAGCAAGAACAATTGGTTTGATGCTCGCTATGGTGTTTAGAATAATATTACTTCTGGGAATATCCTGGCTTGTTCGTCTCACTAATCCTCTCTTTCAAATTGGAATACTCGCACCTAGTGGAAGAGACCTTATTCTCTTCGCAGGAGGAGTATTTTTAGTCTATAAAACCATTAGGGAGATTTATCACAAGCTTAGATCACACGATGAGGTAACAGGAAAACCTATTGAAAAAAAGCTTACCGTGAGTCAGGCAATTTTACAGATCACCATTATCGATATAATTTTTTCTTTCGACTCAATTCTTACGGCTGTAGGTTTGAGCAGAGATCTTACTGTGATGATCACTGCGGTTGTAATCTCAATGATCGTGATGCTTTTATTTGCTCCTTATGTGAGTAATTTCATCAACAATTATCCAACACTGAAAATGCTTGCTTTGGCCTTCTTAGTATGTATAGGATTTTTATTGATCATCGAGAGCTTCCATTTTCATCTGGATAAGTCATACATTTATTTTGCAATGGCATTCTCTCTGGGAGTAGAATTGTTGAACATCAGAATGAGAAAGCTCGATTCGAAAAAGGAATAAATTTTGAAGCGAGTATCTTCAAAGAGGAAACAATGATCATTTTTTTAATCGGATACATGGGCAGCGGGAAAACAAAAACCGGTCAACTGCTAGCCAAAAAAATGTCATATGAGTTTATTGACACAGATAGACTGATTGAGATTTCTGAGAAGCAAACTGTATCAGAAATTTTCAATGAGAGGGGAGAACTGGCTTTTCGTGAATTAGAACATAAAACTCTTGAAAGCCTGAGCTTAAAAATCAATTGTGTGGTATCTACCGGAGGTGGACTGCCTTGCTTTTTTGATAACATGGATGTTATGAATCGCTGCGGCATAACAGTTTACTTGAAGGTACCTGCCGGGATGCTGGTCAGCAGATTGCTCGATGATAAAAATAAACGGCCCCTCTTAGCCGGTCTCGACGAAAATCAAATTAAATTAAAAGTGAATGAGCAATTGGCAGAACGAGAAATACACTATGGCAAGGCAAAGCTGATTTTCCCGGCAGCAAACATGGATCTTAGTCACCTGGCTGCAGAAATATCCAAATTGTCTGTCAGGTAAGTACAGCTGTTGCAGAATCATTCTCAAATTCAACAGAAACATGATCTTGCATAGTTGTTGAAAGTGTAAGTCCGGAGAAATCAATGGCGACAGGATAGCGTCTGTGATTTCTGTCAACTAAAACTACTGTTCGGATTTTTTTTATGTCTGCACTCAAAAATGGTTTAAGTGCGTACATCATTGTCTTACCGGAATTAAGTACATCATCAACCAGGATTATTACCTTGCCTGTAAGTTCTTCTTTCCTGAGTTCAATTTTAATTTCCTGATCAACCTGACTTTTTTTGTCGAGTTCAATTTCGATAAGTTTGATTGAAAAACCGGCAATACTCTTCAATGCTTTACAAAGTCTTTCAGCAACCAGGTAACCATTTGTTAAAATTCCGGCAATGATGATCTCCTTTTCTTCAACATTGTCCTCATAAATTTGATATGCCAGGCGAGCTATCCTTTGCTCAATTTGTTTTTGGTCTAGAAGGAGAGTAGAGTTTTGATTCATTTTGTAATTCCAATTAATAGCTGAACTTAGTTTAAAAGCCTTCCTGCAGAGTAAAAGTATTTTTCATAGTAAGGATCGTTCAGGTCGCTGATGATTACTCCGGAGCTCAGACTTGCGTGAGCAAACTTATTTTTCCCTAAATATAATCCTACGTGCGAGATGCGACCCTTTCGAATCTTGAAAAAGACCAGGTCACCTTCGCGCAGATCTTTCTTCTTAATGCTGGTTGTCTGTTTATGCAGATCTCTTGAACTTCCTTGTACTTCCAGATTATATGATTCCTGCAATAGTTTGCAAACAAATCCTGAGCAATCAATACCTTTTGTACTCTGACCGGCATACTTGTATGGAGTGCCCATCCACTTACTTACATTGTCATAAAGTCTCGGATTAGTAATATAAGACACATCATAGCCAAAAAGATTTGAATACTTAAAACACCATTCTAATTGTCTTTGTTCCGGATCTGATTCAGTTTCGCCTTCACCTGTTGCCATTAAATGGCTATTGGCGAATAATGAAATAAACAGGGTCAGGCATGACCTGAAAATTAAAAAACGAAATCGGATATTAGCCATTTTCATCCCGGCAATTTAATAAAATTACATTTTCTACGTGCGTGGTTTGGGGAAACATATCCACCGGTTGTATGTTTGAAACTTCGTATTTTTCATTTAGCAAAGCGATATCCCGTGCCTGTGTTGATGGATTACAGCTAATATAAACGATACGGGAAGGAGAATATTCTGCCATTTTCATCACAGCCTCGGGATGCATTCCTGAACGGGGAGGGTCGGTAATGATGACGTCGGGTTTTCCATGAGATAAAATAAATTCATCTGTCAGGGTTTTATTTAAGTCGCCTGAAAAGAATTCGGTATTCATGATACTATTTGTACGGGAATTTTCTTTAGCATCTTCGATTGCATCAGATACATTATCTATTCCTATTACTTTTTTAGCTTTGCGTGCAACGAAATTAGCGATCGTTCCTGTGCCGGTATAAAGATCATAAACCAGTTCTTTTCCACTTAGAGCGGCAAATGAACGCGCAATCTTATACAGCTCGAAGGCTTGCCTGGAATTAGTCTGATAAAAGGATTTGGCACTGATCTTAAACTTAAGCCCTTCCATTTCTTCAAAAATATGATCTCTGCCATGAAATACATTTACAGGTAAATCAAATATTGTAGCATTTCTTTTTGGATTGATTATATATAATAGTGAAGTGATCTCAGGAAATGAAATTTTTAAATGATTTAAGAGTAGATTTATTTTTTCCCGGTCATCGTCTTTGAAGATCACAATTAGCATCCATTCTCCCGTGGAAGTAGAACGGAAAATAATATCACGTAAAAATCCTTCCTGTTCGACAACATCGAAAAATTGAAATTTATTTTCTATTGAGAATCTTTTAATTTCATTTCTTATGGTATTGCTCAGTTCGTCTTGCAAGTGGCAACGTTCAATATTTAAAATTTTATCAAAACGACCGGGCACATGAAATCCGATGACATCTTCTTTCATTGGAATACCGGCATCTAATTCCTCTCTCGTCAACCATCGTTTATTGGAACATGAAAAGTCAAGCTTGTTTCTATAAAAATATTGACTTGAGGAAGCAAGAATTGGTGAGATCACAGGATTTTCAATATTCCCTATGCGCTTTAATACTTCTTCAACTTGTCTTTGTTTAAAGAAAAGCTGTTTTGCATAAGACATATGTTGCCATCTACAACCGCCGCAAGTTCCAAAATGTTGGCATACAGGTTCAATTCGATCTGCCGAAGCTTCAATGATACGAACTACTTTAGCCTCCCTGTATTTTTTCTTCTTTTTATAGACATGCACATCAACGACATCACCAGGAACGGCACCTTCAACGAAGACAACCAAATTATCGACTCTTCCGACACCGTTGCCGTTCTCAGCCGTATCGGTGATGCTAACTTTTTCCAGTAAAAACTGATTAATTGTATTTTCCATGTTTGGCGAAATTAACATTGATATCTGATATTTCATCAAGGGAAATGAATGATTCAGCCTTAATATTCGCTTTAGGTGTTTAGGTTGCCTATATTTGTAGCATTCTAAGCTATATTTATGAAACAAGTACTGAATGATAAGAATTTAACAGAGGCTTCCATCGCAAAGGAAGTTAAGTTTGGCGCGCATAATTATCATCCTATACCGGTCGTTTTGGAACGGGGAGAAGGAGTTTTCGTTTGGGATGTCGAGGGGAAGCGCTATTATGATTTTTTGTCTGCCTATTCTGCATTGAATCAAGGGCATAATCATCCAAGGATTCTTGCTGCTTTGATTGAACAAGCACAAAAACTCTCTTTATCATCTCGGGCTTTTTATAATAATTGTCTTGGGGAATATGAACAGTTTATTACCGGTTACTTTGGTTATGATAAGGTTCTGCCAATGAATACAGGTGCTGAAGGAGTTGAAACTGCACTCAAGTTATGCCGTCGCTGGGGCTATGATAAAAAAGGAATCGCCGAGAATGCAGCCAAAGTCATTGTCTGTGAAGGGAATTTTCATGGCAGGACTATCAGCATTGTTTCCGCATCAACAGACCCGGATTCGTATGGCCGATTCGGACCTTTTACTCCCGGTTTTATTAAAATAGCTTATAACAGTATCAGTGATCTCGAAAAAGCATTACAAGACCCTAACGTAGCTGGATTTTTAGTTGAACCAATACAAGGTGAAGCAGGGGTGATAGTCCCCGACGAAGGCTATCTGAAAGCTGCTGCTGAACTGTGCAAAAAGAAAAATGTTCTTTTTATAGCAGATGAAATTCAATGTGGACTTGCACGTACCGGTAAAATGCTTGCGTGTGATCATGAAAATGTTCGTCCGGATATACTTATACTTGGAAAGGCATTGTCAGGAGGTTTGTTACCGGTTTCGGCAGTTCTTGCCGATGACGAAATTATGCTTTGCATTAAGCCGGGAGAGCATGGAAGTACATATGGGGGCAATCCTATTGCTGCACGGGTAGCCACAGAGGCTTTAAAAGTTTTAAAGGATGAAAAGCTTGCCGAAAATGCAGAAATGTTAGGAAAGATCCTCCTCAGGGAATTGAAAGAGATTAAACATGAGATGATCGATCTGGTAAGAGGGAAAGGACTCTTTTGCGCAATGGTGATCAAACCATACAAGGGAAAAGATGCCTGGGATCTTTGTCTTGCACTTAAGGAAAACGGATTGTTAGCTAAGCCGACACATGGTCATATTATTCGTTTTTCTCCACCGCTTATTATGGATGAGTCTCAGTTGAGGGAATGCATTTCAATTATCAAGAAAACAATTTCGCAATTTTAAATTGTCAATGTAAAAATCTTGTATTCATTTTTGAAAGAACTCGCATGCTATCTGAGCTCCAAGCATTGCATTATTTTTTACAAGAGAAATGTTAGCTGCCAGACTTTTTCCTCCTGTAGTTTCTGCAATTGCTTTTAAGATGAATGGTGTGACTGCTTTACCTGATATACCTTGTTGTTTTGCTTTAGCTAAAATCTGAAGGATCGTTTTTTCAATTTCATCATGGGGGATATTGAATTCATCAGGAAGGGGATTGGCTATCAGAACAGATCCGGGAAGATCCAATTCCCATTTGCATTTCACCATGAATGCGATTTCCTTTGCTGTATCAAGACGAAGGGGACTCAGGTGATTGCTTTGGCGTGAATAAAAGCTGGGAAATTCATTCTGACCAACAGTGACCACGGGCACACCAAGGGTTTCAAGGACTTCAAGTGTAAGACCTATGTCAAGAATAGATTTTACGCCGGCAGAAATGATCGCCACATTGCATTTTGACATTTCTGTCAGATCTGTAGAAATATCCATGGTTTTTTCTGCTTCCCTGTGGACACCTCCAATTCCTCCTGTTACAAAAAACTTTATACCGGCCATTTCTGCAATGTGCATTGTCGATGCCACTGTTGTAGCTCCATGTAACTTCCTTGAAACAACAAAGGGGATATCTGCGAGACTCACTTTTAAGACTTTGTCTGAGCCTGCGAGTAGTTCAAGTTCATTTTGACTGAGTCCAACGTGTATTGTTCCATCTAAAATTGCAATGGTCGCCGGTATTGCACCTTCCTTACGAACTTTTTCCTCTACATCAAGTGCAGTTTCAATATTTTGCGGATAAGGCATGCCATGAGCTATGATCGTTGATTCTAATGCAACTACAGCACTGCTTTCATTAATAGCATTTAATACTTCGTCATTGATCTTTATATGTCGGGATTTGAAATGATCCTGTCTCATGCAGTTTTAGATTTTTGCAGGTATTTATCCAGCAGGTCAAGCGATAAGTCATCACGTACGGCTCCATCACATTCAAGGATGGCTGCAGCCGTTGCATGTCCATAAATCATACAAGTAAAAGGATCCTTGCCTTGTAAGTAGGCATGCGCCCATCCTGCTGTAGCAGCATCACCTGCACCGGTAGTATCTTTTAAAGTGACTTCAGGTGCTGCCAGAGTTTTGAACTTTCTTCCGTCAGATAAAATTGAACCTTGTTCAGCTTTACTCAACCATACATATTGCACTGAATTATTATGCAGATAAGAAATTCTTTGTTCCGGAGTTACAGAACCATTACCGCCAAAGCTTTCTATTTCTTCAAGATTAGGTTTAATCATGAGGATATTCCCGGGAAGTGCCTGATTTAGATGATTTGATTTTGCTACTGAAACCGTTTCAATAATAATTGGGATAGAATAACTGTCGCAAAAGGATATGATCCATTTTAACCCGTCAGCGGATAAATTACAATCTGCAATAACAAGACAAGCACTCTTAATAATGTTTGCTCTTCCTGAGAGAAATTCTATGTCAAGCTTTGAATTGATTTCCCCGGCAGCAGCACCTATAGTGAGATCTCCTGAGGGAGAAAGAATTGATGCATAAGTTCCCGTTGGATGCTCACAGAACATTGAGTGGCCTGTTTTGATACCTGCGTTTTCACACAAATCACTTAACCATTTTCCATCCGGGTCATCGCCGAAGAGTGTGATTAATTCTATGGGGTTCCCTAGGAGGGCAAGATGATGTGCAATATTTCTAACTACTCCACCGGGACTTCTGAAAAGTTTAGCCGGATTTGATGTATGAAGCTGGGGTGTATTGTTCAGGCGAAAATTTAAATCGACGAGCGATGTCCCTATACATACGACAGGCGATGAAGCTGAAGGTTTCATAGGTTTATGCTTCTATGCCCGAAGAATTGAGCTCCTTAATGATCGATTTACAATTACTGCGTATGTCGTTGATAAGTGAAGGATTGGACTTGTCGTCTGAAAATACTGTTTTGATACTTTCTGCAATTTCACCGGCATCATCTTCTATCTCACCAACTTTTTGCCGGGATTGATTTACAATACCTTTGACGAATGAACCGAGTGTGGTGAGGCGATGATTGGCTTTCATCTTTGCCCTGTTTTCTTTAAGCTGAGACCTGATCTTTATTAATTTCAAAGCCGTTCTTACCAGCATTAAAGCAAAAATCGTACTTAATGCTATGATGATAAAAGAAAAGTATTTTTTAAAATTTATACGTTTACTGACCAATAAATCATTATCGATCTGCAATTGTTGTACCTGATTTTGCAGGTTCATAAGTTCCGTCCCGTCATTAATCCGTCTCTGTTCAATATTTTTCACCGTACTGTCAAGGGCCATTTCATAATTCTTTGCTGCAAATTCATCCTTGAACTGAACGAGCTTTAAGTATACCTGATATGCCTGGCTGTAATGGTTATTTGCAATGTATTGTTCGGCTATAGTACGGTATGTTTCTTCAAGTTGATCTCCATCTTCCGGCCTGATATTATTCTCAATCGCCCGGAGACGGATCATTAATCTGTCAAGTGCATCAGGTTTTACATAGAGCACTTTAGCCGACTGTTGGATGTCAGCAAGCTCAGGATTTGCCTGTGCTCTTGCCATGCTTACAGAAACAAGAGCAAACAGGAGAGTATATATGATGAAACGATTTTTCATTGTCCTACAAATAGAATTTAATATACACATTCGTGCCTTCTGTTAAGTCAGTTTCAATTCTCAGATCACCTTTGTGTGGTTCTCCAATTAATTTTTGACTGTCGCTTAGTCCCAATCCGGCACCGATCTCTAAGGGGCGAAGGGAATAAAATTCTTCCTGAACTTTTTCAAGTTGATCTGTTGGTATGCCATCACCATTGTCACGAATACGAATTTGCAGGAAGCGGGGTAGGATACGAGTACTCAGTATCACTTTGGGCTGATAACCCTTTATTCCTTCATCATATTTAATTTTTATCGCTTGAAATGAATTGTTCAGAATATTTAATAGTAAAGCATGAATGGCTTCAGGAACAATTGGAATTTGTGGCAGCTTCTTCTCAAGATCTTTGCTTACGACAAGGACGTCAGCAGGAATGTTCAAGGAATTTCCTCGCATTGCTACCTCTAATGCAGATTCACAAATTGGATTAATATCAACAAGTTCTGTTTCATTTCCAGGCTCTTTTTCAAGTAATGAAATGAACTTTGAAATATTTCTTTCAGACTGAGTCTTGTCTGCCAAAGAACTTGTTTGGTCGATCAGTTTATTTAATTTTTCGTCAGCCCTTATTTCTTTTTGTTTAATCTTTATGTTATCAGCCAATTGTTTTGCCAGACGTTCAAGTTCAACATAATGTGTTAGACAGGCCTTGCATAATGCCAATAACTTCTTGCCTTGTTCGGCTCTTTGCATTGAGGCGTGTAACTTGGTAATGTTATTGTTAAGCTTTTTATCTTGCTTACGGAGGTTGCGTTTTCGGATCTGCAAAAGAACAAAGACTATCAGAAACCAGGCTGCAAAGGCAATACCTGCTTTTCGTAAGAGCGCATTGTATCGGTCGAGATTAGCAGCTTTTGCATCGGTTAATTCTTGTATGAGTAATTTGTTCTTCGCTAATTCGTCCGTCCTTCCACCTGTAGAGATCTTATATTCATTCTCTAATTGAAGAATTGAATCTCTGATCTCAACGGTGTTAAAGGAGTCTAAAAGATTACTGTAGTTTATCAGGTGATCGATGGCATATCTGTTCAAATTTTGGATAGCTTGCTTGTCGGCCTTGAACTTTAGCTCTTTAAGTGCTGATTTGTGAGCTGGATCTAATACTCCCGGTGGATCGATCGCTGCATTGACGGTGCTGAACACAAGTCCTGAAAGTAGAATCGAAAAAAGTATTATATATGTAAAGTGGGGCTTTTTGCTCTGCATTATCATTTTATTCGGTGACCTAAAATACAGTACCTAAGGCTTGGTTCTGGCAGATTCCAGGGAAATTATCAACGAAGGATTGTGCATGATTTAATATGATTTAGCAGCAGGATTTCTATAAAGTTTTATACAATGAGTCTTCAATAAACTGCTTATTGAGAATGAACCTTGTGATCTCTTTGTTAGCAGAAACATTGCACCAAACACATGTTTATGGAACTTGTATAGGTTCAATTTATAAGTCATTTGTGTAAAATTGATCAGGAAAGGATTTAAATGGGATAATGTTATATATTGCTGTATATTTTAACATGATGTGTTCATCAAAAAAATGAAGCATGCCGGGTAAATACTTTTTCTTTCGAGCAGGATTGTTCACCGGCTACCTGATCCTTGGTATCATTGTTCTCTATTTTTTGTTTAGAGGCCTGATACTCGACAAGGTCATCGGACGGGTTGAAGCCAAGTTGTTGAAGGATTTTGATCTTAACCTCACAATAGAAGATGCCGGCTTCAGTAGCCTTTCAACTGTATCGTTTAGCGGTGTGAAATTGAAGGGCAATAGTTCCTTAACAATTTTCGAGGCAGATTCAATTAGTATAAAACCTTCATTGGCTTCCTTACTTTCGGGGGAAATAAAAGTCAGTTCATTCTTTCTGAGTGGTGCAGGTCTCTTTCTAACTTGTGACTCTTCAGCATGCAATTATTCTGCTTTTTTGAGAGATAGTACCAAAAGTGATGAGAGGAAGAGTGTTGATAAGAAAATCAATTTAAATTATGCTGCTTTCCTGAACAAGTTACTGAGACGTGCATTTAACTTTGCACCACAGGTTGCACAAATCAGAGAGCTTACCTTGGAATATAAAAATGATAGTATTCATGAGAAGCTATTCATTCCATTTTATGATGCTGACGAAAAACAT
>Ga0116143_10000874_pt1 | contig 39105 bp, 31 predicted proteins | sample AD_UKC034_MetaG_FD_89745 | JGI IMG/M metagenome (GOLD analysis project Ga0116143, IMG submission 89745) | Active sludge microbial communities of municipal wastewater-treating anaerobic digesters from USA - AD_UKC034_MetaG | ecosystem: Engineered > Bioreactor > Anaerobic > Digestate | place: USA... | reverse complement strand
GTCACAAGCAAGTAGGAATCCGCCCAATCCTTTAACGGCAACGATTTTCCCTTCCCGCAGCAGGCCGGCGACATCTCTGATCGGATGCATTGAAGGAACGGGGCTCCCGCTACTATCAACAAGCGTCAGGCGGGGGCCGCATTCTGGACAGCAGTTCGGCTGGGCGTGAAACCGACGATTACGCGGGTCATCATACTCTGCCCGGCAGAGCGAACACATTGTGAATTCGTGCATGGTCGTGGCCGGCCGATCATAGGGAATGTCACTGATGATCGTAAACCGTGGACCACAGTTCGTGCAATTGGTAAAAGGGTAGCCGCTGCGCCGGTCTTCCGGATCAAGGACTTCCTGCAAGCACTGAGCGCAGGTTGGGATGTCAGGAGAAATTCGCTGATAAGCGCCTTCCTCAGCTTTGCTCGACAGTATTTCAAATCGAGGATAGCCTTTAGCCTCGACAAGGTCACAGGAAATTTCTTCAATCACCGCGAGCGGGGGAGCCTCGGCGGCAATACGCTGGGCAAAGGCTTTCAGTATATCTTCGGCACCTTCCGCTTCGATAAGCACTGCCCCGGAGGTATTACGAACCCAGCCCGTCACGTTAAGCGCGGTAGCGAGCTGATAAACGAACGGTCGGAATCCTACTCCTTGAACAATACCTCGAACACTGATTCTGGCTCTTTTCCGGTAATGTGGTTCGTGAGAATACATGGCAATAAGAAGAGAAACGTATACCTTTCTCTCTTGGGCCTCCTGAGCAAATAAGCAGGCAAAAAATCGTAAAGAATATATACTATAGCATCAGGCGCTCTCGATGTCACTGTTTCCACCATCTTTCCACAGCCGAATGCTGCCATTTCTTGCTGAGAAAACAACACGGCACCAGAATTCGATACCGGAGCAGAAAAGAACGTGATATTTGTCAAGGCAGGCTGCTGCACGGCTCTCGAGTTGCACTGTATTTCATAGTACGGTTGACTGTCGTTTGGCTTGGTGCAGAATCTGGCCTCCCCACTAAGAAGGCGAACAAAAAATGCAGAAGGTTCTCCTCATTTTTGGAACTGTTGTCCTCATCGCAGGTTTTTTATGGCCCTGGCTAAAAAGAATACCGCTCGGCCATCTACCGGGCGATATCATTATCACTAGACCCCATGTCACGATTTACATACCGATCACGACTATGATTCTGATCAGCATTGTTCTGTCTTTGCTGCTCTGGCTCAGCCGGAAGTGGTGAAGCTCGGCGCTGAAAAAGGAAGCCGTGCTGCCGGAAGCAGCGGATCACTGCCAGAGGAAAAAGTGCATTGCCTTGGGATGGTGAGGCTCAAGAGGCCAGCAGGATAGGCGGTCAGGGCGTGGTAACGTCGTTTGTAGTGTTATCAAGTACGCAGGCTTTAGTGATACTCCAGACATCTCGAGTAGCATCGTTATCAATATTGCCCGATGCTTGAGCAGTATAGTGCGCGGTATCTGCATTGTCCATAATTGTATACTGGTAACGGGCGGTGCCTTCCGGCTCCCATTCCAGGTTCGTAATCGCGGCCGTGTATGTATCATGCTCAGCAAAATATGTGTTTTGCGAGGCATATATGGAACGCAGATTTACCTGCGCCTCAGTTTGTTTGGATTTGGCCTGGAAGCGGAGAAAATTTGGAATAGCGAGAGCTGCCAGAATCCCGACAACAGCCACCACTATCATTAATTCTATAAGTGTGAATCCCCTATCGTTCTTTTTGCAGCACATTCTCATACTTCTTTCCTGCGCGTATGATTCCCAGCTTCCTAAAACACTCTCAAACCCTACCTCAATTGCAATTCAGGTACAATGCAATGGGAGTGCCACATGTCAACAAGACCAGATGATATGGTAAATCAAGTGGTTGCTTTCTAATACGTTCACTTTGATAGTTTTTGCAAGCCTATTTTAGGCAGACAGTGCCGTTTTTTTGCCAGGAGAACAGGGCTTGTCATGGGACCGGTGGGAAAGGGACAGAGCAAAGAGCATCGGAGCGAGGAGCAAGAGAACAATAACTGGGTCTACATTACCGGTTGCAGGCTGCTGGCTTCCGAGTAATTCTCGAAAGAGTTTGCCGAAAAATGTCTTTGAATTCTTGCGGAAAAGAAATCGAGTTTCTACTATATTACCAGAAACTCCTAAACGGAACCATTTTACTCAACAATCAAATTTGATGCAGTCGTAAAAAGTGGGCGACTGCTGCGCTTCGTCATCCCCGCGAAGCCTGTCCTTCGGTGGATAACGAACCCGCGGGGACTGGAGCGACGGCTTTTTTGACTTTTTTCGATGTCGTCAATTTTGAGTGTGTTCACAATGACTGTTCTGCACATGACGAATCGCATCCAAAACATAATGGTCCTGCTTGCGTGCTTGTGTCTTATTCTGTCAATGTTCTTGGCAGCAGAGGCAGCCGATTTCGAGCATCTTCGCGCTGAAATGGTACGCTCACAGATTGCTGATCGGGGGGTAAAAGACCCCCGGGTTCTGGCAGCGATGAAGCAGGTGCCCCGCCATCTTTTTGTTCCCGAAGCGCTCCGAAGTCTAGCATATACTGATAACGCACTCCCACTTGCGGAAGGTCAGACAATTTCTCAGCCATATATCGTAGCGGTCATGTCGGAAGCCCTTGCGCTAAAACCAGATGACCGCGTACTTGAGATCGGTACCGGATCAGGGTATCAGGCAGCCGTACTCGCTCAGCTCACCAAGGAAGTCTATACCATAGAGATTATCGAACCCTTGGCCAAGCAAGCGACAGAAAGTCTGAGAATGTTGGGCTACAAAAATGTTTATGTAAGACTAGGAGACGGGTATCAGGGGTGGCCGGAAAAAGCACCGTTCGATGCCATCATTGTTACCGCCGCTCCACCGGAAATTCCGCGGGCACTGGTACAACAACTCAAGGAAGGGGGCCGGCTGATTGTGCCTGTGGGCGATGCGGGCAGCGTTCAGAAGCTGATCAAAGCCGTCAAACACGGAACAACTGTCAGGACGGAAGAACTGATGCCGGTTCGTTTTGTTCCTATGGTAAGGCCTTCAGGAACAACAGGAAACGGGAAACAATGAAACAAGACCATGTCGCCCGGTTAATCAGTCGCCTTGCTGCGAAGTTGACTTCATTCGAAAGAATACCTCAAGGGCTCGCCGATCGGCCTCAGCGATATTAATGAATCGTACGGCCATTCCCGGCCTGCCTTTTTCTGCATTCCTTGCCCAGACCACTTCACATTCAACAAAGACCGGCTCGCCAGTATGAGGAAGAGTAATGGCGGCGAGGACTCGTTCTCCTTTGGCTAGGGGAACGTCCGTATGAATAAACAATCCGCAGATAGTCCTGCTTTCGGCCTGCGACACATAGAATCCCTCAGCATCATTTCTGTCTCTGATCTGCACGATGCCTGGGAAATAGAACACTCCTTGGGTCTCTTCCTGCTTCACCATCGAGCGGTCTCCTCTCGTACAAGCTGGTGCTTGTCACTGCAAGCAGCAGCAGCTACCATCTTGTATCTGGTCTGCAGGTGATTTTAAGCTGATTTCCTGACAAGTCAAGGGAATACTACTGTGATTGGCTTGCGTATTTTTACGCAAGAAAGCATGCGTATTAATTCTCGTTCACGGGATCGAAAATGGTATGAAGGAGTATCATTGTGCCAGGTATCTGCTGATTCGTGTTTTCTGACGACCAGCGGCCGGCCTGAACCCGGTTTACGCGCTTCCCCATGCCACCAGTCCCATCGCATGCCGGCTTTCCGGAGTAGGATGGTTCGGAGTAATGCGGATATTCAGGCCGAAATGGCCTGCCTCAGCAAAGAGCACATCGCATTGATATTCATAGAGCCCCTTGCCCAAGACCTTGCTCATCGTCATGGTGCAGGTATACCGATCGATAAATCTCCTGTTCTTATCCACTCTTCCATAGTAGGCATCCACCACCACATCCTCAGGGTGAAGCTCACCCAAGGCCACGTCCGCCTCAACGTGGTATCCGGTTCCGACTTCCGCCTCCTCCACTGGATCCCAGCGGATCGCTTTGACAGCTACGTCGCTCCAGGCGTACATGATCTGTTTCCACCAGGATGCAAGGTTTTTGGCTCGCTCCCACATACTCTCCGCGAGGCGAAAGCCCTGCTCGGCAGCTGGAAGGTAAAACCGGCTCCAGTACTCTTCAGCCATGCGATGGGTATTATACATCGGACAGAGTCGATGGATCGAAGCCTTCATCATCGTTATCCAGCCGCGCGGCAGCCCATCCGCACCGCGATCGTAAAAGAGAGGAACAATATCTTTCTCAAGGATATCGTAAAGAGCCCGGCTTTCCAGATCATCCTGAAAAGGATGATCGTCATACTCTTCTCCGCTGCCAATCGCCCATCCGATATCCCGGTCATATCCTTCTTCCCACCATCCATCAAGCACACTCAAGTGCAAGGCACCGTTTGCTACGGCTTTCATGCCACTGGTGCCGCATGCCTCCAGAGGGCGACGGGGTGTGTTAAGCCATATATCAGCTCCTTGAACCATATACCGGGCGATTTCCAGGTCATAATCCTCAAGAAATACAATATGCCGCCTCAGGTCATCCTGGTTCGAAACCTGAACCAGATTCTTGATCAGTTCTTTTCCGGCACTGTCCTGCGGATGAGCTTTCCCGGCAACAATAATCTGCACCGGATAGCGAGCGTTAGTGAGAATCTTCTTAAGGCGGACGATATCGCGAAAAACAAGGTAAGCACGCTTATACGCGGCAAATCTCCTGGCAAAACCGATGGTAAGCACCGCGGAACTGAGTACTTCATTGGCAATAGCCAGATCCCGATTGGATACTCCACGCTTCATCATCTGATCGCGAAGCCTGCTTCGTGCAAATGCTACCAACCGAGCCCGGCATTGCTCATGAGTCCTCCACAATTCGGTATCAGGAATCTTGACGGCTCGCTCCCACACCTTTACATTATCCGGATCTTCAATCCAGCGAGGCCCCAGGTAGCGATCGTAGTTTTCGGCCATTTCTTTTGAAATCCATGAAGGCGTGTGAATGCCATTGGTAATAGCTACGATGGGAAGATCGATCTCCGGAGTATTGGGCCACACTCCTTGCCACATGCTTCGGCTGACAGATGCGTGAAGCCGGCTGACACCGTTGTTATGACCTGATAGCCGCAAGGCAAGAATAGTCATACAAAAATCTTCGTCCTTGTTTCGCGGATCTTTTCTCCCGAAGCCGGCCAGCAGTTCATAATTAATCTCCATAGCATGAGCAAAGGGCTCGAAATAGGCTCGCATCAGGTGGCTGTTGAAGTTATCATTTCCTGCTGGAACCGGAGTATGGGTTGTGAACACGCTGGTAGCGCGAACATACTCCAACGCCTCTTCAAAACTCAAGCCTTTGTCTTCTTTCAGCCTTCGAATCCGTTCAAAGATAGTAAAAGCAGAATGGCCTTCATTCATATGATATACTGCCGGATCCATTCCCATGGCTTTGATCATCCGTACCCCGCCGATGCCCAGAATTATTTCTTGCCGGATCCGCATCTCTCTGTTACCACCGTAAAGCTCCGAGGTAATGGCACGGTCTGATTCGCTGTTATGGCTAACATTGGTATCAAGAAGAATAAGACGAATCCTTCCAATGTTTACCTGCCAAGCCTGGATGTGAACAGGCTCTCCTTTCAGATCGACGACGACGCTGACCGGATTGCCTTCGCTGTCGCGCACGAGCTTCATCGGCATAGTGGCAAATTTGTTTTCCGGGTAGGTTTCCATCTGCCATCCGTCCTGGGTCAGGTACTGGCGGAAGTATCCTTTCTGGTAGGCAAGCGATACACCGATGACAGGCAGATTAAGATCGCTGGCTGATTTCAGGTGATCGCCGGACAGGATCCCTAGCCCCCCGGAATAAATGGGGAGGCAGTCCGCAACTCCGCACTCAGCAGTAAAGTAGGCCACCTGAAACGGTTCCTTGAATTCTCCAAAAATACCGAGACCTGGTTTTTCCGAAACGTACCGCTGAAATTCCTGCTTCACTCGTTCGAGATGAGCGATAAATCCTTCATCCTGAGCCAGGGTTCTCAATTCCTGCTCCTGAAGGCGGTAAAGAAATTCAACGGGATTTCTCCGGGTATCTTCCCAGAGGTCAGGATTCATTCTTCGAAAAAGTTCAGAGCCTTCGTAGTTCCAAACGAACCAGAGGTTATCGGAAAGATCAAACAGCGCATTCAGCACCTTAGGAATACGCGGTTTTACATCAATGGTTTTGATCGGAAAGGTCATTAACACTACCCCTTGAAAGCGAATTTCTCGTCAGCGATTTCATCTCATCACCAGTCATCTCGATAGGAGAAACGCGGCGGAATTTCTTTTTACAACTGATCGCATTGGTAATTTTTTCCCTAATAGCTATGCTCATTGACATACCCCGCCTTTTCTAACTATAGCCATGATATTCAAAGAGCACAACCGGGAGGATTCCTGGAGGGCTGATCAAGTGCATACAAAAACAAGGCAAATGCAAACAGTGCCTCTCTGCCAATCAGCCTCTCTGAAGAAGTGCTATCGAGCAATACAGTTGATTAACAATGCACCAGACAGGGCCCTGGGAAAACTCATCACCGGCTGACCTGCATCTGTTCAAGAAAATCCCGCACTGCCGGACGAAGATACACGCCAGTCAGATCGAACTGCATCAGGGCTCTTCCCAGAGCGCCGAGCTGTTCTTCCGAGGGAGCTTTGCTGTTGATGATTACTACCTGTTCACCTTTAATACGACAAAGTCCTCCGGGAAACAAGACCTCTTCACTCTCTATGGATTCATACCGCAGAGTGACGGAAAGCTTTTGAGCAAGTTTTTCCAGCTGATTTTGAAGGTGAATACTATCCATAGCGAAGAAAACACGTACGCTGCTCCGCCCCCGGAAAAAATGAGGGAAAGGAGTGCGAGGAAGCGCTGGCTGCTCTATTGGGAATCCAGCACCTCCCGCACGTTACGCAGCAGTTCGTCGGGCGAGATCGGCTTGGAAACAAAATTAATCTCACCCTTGATAATACCTTTTTGATGAATGATATCATATGTGTAACCGCTGATAAAGATTGACTTCATCTCAGGCTTCTTCATTCTAATATCATCCCAGACCTGTTTTCCATTGCGCTTGGGCATCACCACGTCGAGCAAAACCAAGTCTACGAGATCCTTGTTTTCCCCAAACACTTTTACGGCGTCATCACCGTGCACTGCCTCGATAACAGTATATCCAAAACGCTCGAGCACCTCTTTGGCAAGCTTACGGACACTGGTATCATCCTCAGCAATGAGAATAGTCTCGGTTCCACCGCGAGGCTGACCCTGTGTTCCCTTTTCGTGCAATTCCACCTCGATTGAGCTTAAAGGGAAAAACATGCGAAAGCTGGTTCCTTTCCCAACCTCCGTAATGACATCGATGAAACCTTCATGCTGCTTAATGATGCCATAGATCATGGAAAGTCCGAGTCCGGTCCCTTTTCCCACCTCTTTTGTCGTAAAAAATGGATCGAAGATCCTTTCCTTGATTTTCTCATCCATGCCGCAGCCCGTGTCACTCACAGTCAGTGCAGCATAACGGCCAGGGCGGGCACCATTTCGACCTTTGAAAGATTCCTGGCTAACCGTTAGTGCTTCAGTGCTGATGGTGATAATTCCGCCGTTCGGCATAGCGTCACGGGCATTAGTAACCAAGTTCATAAGCGCCTGGTCAATCTGACCGGAATCCGCCATTAGTGTCAGCGTCTCCTTTGTCAAGTTCAACCTGATTTCGATGTCTTCCCGAATCAGCCGGGTAAGCAGCTTTTCCACCTTGAGAACAACGTGGTTCAAGTCAGTGGGCCGAAGCTTTATCAGTTGTTTTCTGCTGAAAGCGAGCAGGCTTTGAGTGAGGTTTGCAGCCCGTTCTGCTGAAACCAGGATCTGGTCTACATGGTATTTCAGAGTCTGGTTATCTTCTATTTGCAGATGGAGCAGATGCCCGTATCCGATAATGGTCGTCAGAATGTTGTTAAAGTCGTGAGCGATACCACCTGCCATCGTCCCGATCGCTTCCATCTTCTGTGCATGGCGCAGTTGCTCCTCCAGAAGACCTTTTTCCTCTTCCCGCTTTTTTAAAGACTCAGCCATCGTGTTGAAGGATTGCGCCAACTTTCCTACCTCGTCCTTAGTCTCAACCGGCACCTTCTCAACAGTGCCTCCCATACCAAGAGCCTTGACGCTGTCGGTGAGATGGTTCAAGGGGCGGGTGATTCCTTTCACTACGATATAGGTAGCTCCCGAACCGATAAAAATAAAAATGCTGCCGAGAACGATGCTCTGCAGCAGGAGGTCTTTCATCTGTTGGTTGAGCAGCTGTTTATCCAGGGATATACCGACAAACCCGATCATCCATTCTTTCTTTTCTGAAGGCTGCAGCCCAAGAAACAGGGACTCTTCCGTTTCCACGCGGGTGCCGGCGAGAACTGGAGCCCAGAATTCCACGACCTCACCGCTTTCCTGGAAAAACGAAGATGTTGAATTTCGAAAACGTTTCCGAAAAAGCTCCAGGTCCTGGTCGCTAACAGACAACATCTCTGCGGATCCTGCTGCCTTCCGGTGCATTGTATTTTTTTTGGCCAGCAGTTTACCGTCTAAGTTGTAAACAACAACCTTCAGAACGCTCTCCTGCTCGGAGATACCATCTACCGGGACCTTCAGCAGGTCTTGGTTTTCAGAAAAAACGCCAATCCTCGAATTATGAGCAAGAAGTCTGACCAGGAGGCTTCCCTTATTAATCAGCGTATCATGCAGCGCTTCACGCTGACGCTTGACAAAAAAGCCGGTGAAAGATGCTGAAATAACAAAAATGAAAATTACGAAGATCAGGAAGACCTTGATGCTGAAGCGCTCTCTGGCCATGTCAACTACATTCATACCATCCTCAATGAACAATCACTGATCGATTCACAACATCCTTTTCAAGCGTGACACCCAGTTTCTTGGCAACAGTGAGATTGATATGGCTTACAGCCTTCCGGGCTTCTACCGGAGGAACATTCTTGACTGCGCTACCAGAAAGTATTTTTTTCGCCATCTCGCCCGCCTGGGCACCGATATCCTCAGTATCAACACCGATGGACATCAACGCTCCCTGTTCGACATACATATTCGAAAACGTCAGCAAGGGAATGTGATTCTCCATAGAGAAAGAGAGCATGTATTCGACCGTGACTTCGTTAATCAAGGTCATGTCAGGCAACATCCAAAAAGCATCTATGCTTCCCTTCATTGCTTCCATGGCAGGCGCTACCTCTTTGGAGCTTTCTACTTCCTTCCTCACCACTGTGATATTTTTCCCTTTTGCAGCCATACAGGCCGATTCTGCAAAACGGCCGGTGTGGCCTGCACTGTACACGATTCCGATACGTTTCACCTCCGGCAGAGCGTCTATGAACATGCCCAGCTGCTTCTCCTGAGGCACATTCATACTCACACCGGTAATATTGATTCCGTTGCCAAGGGGATGCGATGGGGAGGTGAGAACCATACAATACACGACCGGAATTTCCTTTACATCTTGGGCCTTCCGGAGTGCTTCCAAGCCGATTGCAAGGATGAGAGAAGGCCTGCTGTTTCGTACGTGTTTCAGCAGATCAGATGGCTCCTGCTCGTGGACCGCCAATCGTTCGATCGGTTCATTACAGCACACACTTCTGAACCCCTGGACCACTGCTTCATAAGGGGGGATCATCACACTCTGTAAGACCAGCACCTTTTCACTACCTTCGGCATTCCCCAGACTCCCGATTTCAAGAGTACAAGATGCCAGTAATCCGATAATGATAAATCGAAGAACCCTCTTCACAACAGCTGTTTGTTCCTCCCCGGATGTCTCGATGAGACATGCGATAGCCTGTAACCATTCTCTGCGATGCGCATCAGAGGCTACAGAGGTGTTCAAATCACCACCAGGACAACAGATGTTCGTTATATCTAGCAAAGCTGAAAGCTGATAATGCAGAACAGCCTTTGATCTACGTACCCGGGTGGTATTCAAAAAGTGACATATCGCGACTTGTCGCAGTGAGCAGAAATGCAAGAATGCGAGCATGCAGTCCGGTACCCACACTGAGTGCAGCTAAGGCGATGAAACATTAAGCAACCTTAAAATTGCCTTGAAGTATCACTGCAAAACTGATAGATTTAAATAATAAAAGAGTAACGCTAACGAAGGCAAAAATCAAAGCATTTCATGAGAACCGGTTACCTCAGCTTACACAAGGTTAGTGTCTGCAGTTTGCTGTGCGGTGCAGTTTTCTGCTTTTATGCCTCAGTGGTTTCCTACGCGCAAACTGATGAAGAAATGCAGTTTCTGCGCATGTACTATCCGGAAAAAGAACTCGTCGTTTCCGCTACCCGAAACCTCAAGCCGATTTCCCAAGTCGCCGAAAATATTACGGTCGTTACTGCTGAAGAGATTAAGGCCATGAATGCTCACACCGTAGCCGAGGTTCTCCGGCACGTGCCTGGAGTGTTCATCAGCTCCAACCAGGACTTCGGCGCCACCTCGCTGATTAAGATGCAGGGGTCGTATGACCGCCATGTTCTGGTACTGGTAGATGGTATTTCCTGGAATTTTCTGAACAGCGGGGCAGCCGAGACCAATTCTATCCCGGTCGGCATCATTGAGCGTATAGAAATTATTAAAGGACCGGCATCTTCTGCCTGGGGATCATCGCTGGGCGGCGTTGTCAATATCATTACCAAATCAGCAGGGACAAAGGAAGAGCCTGCAGGCACGATCAGCATGTCCTACGGAGAGCGCGACACTCAGGATTACCGGAGTGAAGTGGCGGGCAAGTCCGGGAAGATCGGCTACTATCTCTACGCCGGCTATCAGGAATCAGACGGGCTGAGAGCTTCACGATACACTAATCCTGAAACAGGATACCAGGCAAGCAACTCTCGAGATTTCTCCAGCCCTACACTCTATTCGAAAATCAGCGTTCCTTTTTCTGCACAAACCTCGTTAGAGACGACTGTAGGCTACACAGAACCGGATATCGATCTCGGCCTTTATCCAAGCTCGAATATGGAGACCAGCGGTGCCAATCGCAATTTCTTCACTACCACATCTCTCGAATCTGCCCTCACTGCAGACATAACGCTGAAGTTATCACTTCACTACCTGAAACAGAAATCAGCAATCATAAGCGACCTATTGGATACTACGATCGGTTATCAACTCGGATTCTTACCCCCGGCTGCTGAGTTTCCTGCTGGGTCACTTTTGATCGATTCAATCTATGAAGAAGAAACTGTAGGGGGAAATGCAAAGCTGGTCTGGACCGGCACCAAGAACACCGCTGTGCTCGGGATCGATCTGGACAGCGGCGATCTGGATCAGACCACTAAAGTGGGCCCCAGTCTTCTCTACACCAGCACGCTCGGCGGTGTCGACGGATTCAATCCTGCTCAGGTCTTTCCGGAAATGGAAGATTCTCCTGATCGCACCTCCTGGGCCCTCTACGCAAACGACACCCTTGTTCTGGATCGCTGGACCATTACTCCCGGAATACGGTACGACCACAACGATGTCTCCGGTTCCTTTATCAGCCCGAGCCTGGGTCTTACCTACCAGGTTGCCGAGCATTCGGTGCTGCGTGCTTCCATCGCGCGCGGATTTACCACTCCGCCCCTTTCCTGGACCGACAGCGGTGCCCTTTTTTTGGACCCCAACAGCGACCTGGATGAAGAAGAGGTCTGGTCATTTCAGGCTGGAGCGGAATCGAGCGCCCTAAAGTACCTCTGGCTGAAAGCAACCGTCTTCCGGCATGAGGTCGATGACACCATCGTGCTGCAGCGGGCTGCGGACCGGCCTTACACCGGCCCGATTCCACCCTTGGCCGACTGGTTCATAAACGGCGGTAAAAGCCGGCGGCAGGGCTTTGAGCTTGAGATGGAAACCGTATCGTTTCACAATCTTTCACTGGCCGGGGGGATAGCGTATGTTGACTTTTCGCCTTCCAATGAAATGGAAACCGAGTCGATTTACGAGTATGGTATAGGCTTACGCTACAATGACCGAACTTCCTGGTACGCTGAGCTCTTCGGCCACTACGTCTGGTGGGATCTTCCGCAAACACTGGGAGGGACCTACCTCGGTGCCGAGTATGACGACATCATCTGGGACCTGAACGTGATCAAGAAAGTCTATTCCGGGAATGATGTATCTGCAGAGGTGTTTTTCACCGGCCACAATCTTTTCAATGGATCTCAGTACGAACAAAGTGAAAGCCGCAATCCGCGGCGCTGGCTTGAAGGAGGACTCCGGTTTTCGTTCTGATCCGTGCTGACCTGCTCCGATAGAAACCCCAGCCGACTGTCCATGCCGGCTTCCGGCCTTCTTTCTTTTAAAGATGGCGACACACGCGTATTCCTTTCCATGGTCAACAGTCGCTACTGCACCTCGTTCTCCGGCCAGATTTCGCCGGACCACCGTATCTGGGCATTTCCCGTTCCTCCAGACCCTTCCCCTCGGTGTATGACTCTAACCGCCGGTATTTCCTCTTAATTGCCACAAGATTCCGCTTGACACGATTTCTTTGTCACGGTATAAAAAAATGGGGCTTTGAGGGAAAGCCCTGTGAGCCAAGGATGGAGATGGTTGTCTCACGAACACTGCAAAAGGGAGGACAGTGATGGAAGAGAAGACGAGAGAAGAACAGGAGATCCTGGTGATCGAGGAAGCCCAGGATCTCGAGGCAGCGCCGATGAGCTGCTGCTGGGGAGCATACGCTCCTTACCGCTCTGTCTGAAAGGCGTCGACCGCAGTGTTGCAAAGAGGGGATCCCTATCCCCTCTTTGTGTTTTTAACATCAAGCATTCTCACCTAAACAGGCACCAGTCGTTAGGCTTCCGAACCAGCAGGGAAGGGCATGGAGCTTTCACCGTTTGTTAATGTGTACCGATCTGAGGAACGACCAGGATATAGCTTTCTTTTTTCCACGAAAAACGCAGCCAAAGTTCTCATCAAGCACGAGACGCTTCAGAAAATCCGTGAAGGCACTGCGTCGCCGGACGATGTCGCAGTTCTGACCCGGCTCGGAATGCTCACTCCGGATCGACACGAGGAACAGCAATCACTGCTCGGTTTCTTCGATAGCTTCAACCAGAAAAATCCTGAGCTGACCCTGACCGTGGTTCTTAATCTGGACTGCAATTTTGCCTGCCGATACTGCTATGAAGGAGAGCGCAAAGGTAACCTCTATATGTCTCCGGATACTGCCGAGGCCCTGGTCACTTTTGTAGCCAATGAGTTTCAGACAAAGAAACGTTCACTGACTGTCGACTTCTACGGCGGCGAACCGCTCCTCAGCGTTGATATGCTGACCTCCATTTCCCGACGTCTTAAAACCCTCAGTGAAAGCAGCAGCGGGTTCTACCGATTCACTCTGGTAACCAATGGTTCGCTTCTCAAACGCCGGGTGGTCGAGAGTCTGGTGCCTCTGGGCCTGCACAGTGTACGTATAACCCTGGACGGTCCGGCTGAGAACCACAATCGATATCGGCCATTCAAGAACGGAGCCGGCAGCTTCGACACCCTCATCCACAATATCAAAGACTGCCTTGGGCTGGTCAGGGTGAGCATTGGCGGCAACTACGAGCGGGACAACTACCATACCTTTCCTGTCCTGCTGGACTATCTTCTGAAGGAAGGGTTGACACCGGATAAAATCGACGGCATCAAATTCGATCCTGTGAATACGCCTTCGCAAACGGGTCCGGCACTGATCGAATACCAGGGAGGCTGCCGGTCGATCAATGAACCCTGGCTCTTTGATGCCTCGGTGTTCTTGCGGGAAGAAATCCTCAAACGCGGCTACCGAACGCTCAAGGTAGGAAAGACCCTGTGCATGATAGAAGTCGCCAGCTCATTCGTGATCAATTATGATGGCACTATTTACAAGTGCCCGGCGCTTATCGGCATGCCCGAGCTTACTATCGGCAGCGTTTACTCCGGCACGCATGATTACACTGCTTCACACCAGCTCGACAACTGGAAAAACGAACAGTGTATGGCCTGCTCGTATCTCCCTCTCTGTTTTGGCGGCTGCCGCTACGCGACCTTTCTCGAACAGGGCACCATCGCAGGTTTGGACTGTAAGAAACCTTTCTTTGATGCTTGCTTGGAAAAGATGGTAAAACAAGACGTCACCTACCTTCTCGGTATCCATTCCTCCCTGAATACGCATGATGGGCATCGGATCGACCTGAGCACGTTGTTTTCCCGCATCAACCAGATCATGCAGAAGCATTTTCCCGAGGCATTCAAAGTATTCTCTCCCCCATCCCTGAAAAAGATAACTGCATGTTACCGCAATGCTGATAAGCTCATCCAGACCTATGCGTTTGGTTTGCCCTATGATGTGGACCGGCACGATACGACGTTCGATGAAAAAGGCCTCATCAGCGCAGCTATGATCCGCTATGTGGACGACTTTATCGATACCGCGTTGTGGCCGAAGCTTTCCGAATTCGATCCCCAGGAGCTGGAAAGAAAATTTGAAGCTTTTCTCAGCGACGGGATGAAAGCAATGGCGGACTTTGATCCTGATCTCCCTGACTCGATCAACGATCTGGTGCGCCTCGAACTTCACCTCGCCCTGCATCCTGATCAAAAGACGTTTGACGAAACCTTCGCCCGACTTTTTGAGTGCAAGTCTTTTGATCTCTACTATGTGTATCAGAAAATCCATGGAATCATTTCGGTAAGCCCGGAGCCGCAGAAGCTCATGCGTGTCGCTCTTATGGATTATTTACGCGATTTTTCTGCTGAAGCAGCATCTCAGGACACTGACTTGAACTTGTACGCGTTTATTCGTGACCATCACCTCAATCCCCGCCGGTTGATCGCATACTTGGTTCGTGTATTCCGGGACGAAGATCCTGATGGATTCCGGAAAGCGCTGAGCAGTGGACTCCTTGATGGCTTGACAGGAGTTGATCTTACGCCTCCGGCAACAGCAACCAGCATTCCTGTTCACGCACACTTTGCCGGATTGTTCTCACAAGCAATTATTTTGCTCCGAAATCTTCTGTGAAAAACCACTCTCCTGAGGTTTTCCGATTCACGGGCACATTCGACAAACCCTTCGAGAGGACAGACACGGAGTATCTACGATCCCACCATTCACCTCACAGCTCTGGAAATCGCCGCTCATTTGCCGTAAGCTGTTTTGGAGGGGGAAGCACAGCGCGTATACGTTCTCAACACGAAGGTATCCGTTCACGAACTGAGACTGGTACCTGTTTTTACTCCGGTAACACCCTCGTGAGTTCCGACGTGGTCGGCCGTACTTACGCATTAGTGGTTTGCAATGATGCTCTTTTCTTTATTGAATGTGGGCTCCGGGATTTTCTGGGCCCTAGCCTATGTGTTGATCCTTCGAAGAGGTTTTCTTGACCGAACGTACGGCGTTCCGCTAGTGGCGCTCTGCGGCAATCTCTCCTGGGAATTCATTTTCGCCGTAGTGTATCCCAGCATGGGGATCCATGCCGTCATAAATGGTGTCTGGCTGCTGCTGGACTGTGTCATTGTCTACCAGGTGCTGAGATATGGACCGGCTGAAGATCATCCGCTCTTTGGCCGGTTTTATCTCCTGTTCACCGTAACGCTGTGCACTGCGTTCGGCCTGATCCTGTTTCTGATCGATGAACTGCAAGATTTCTCCGGCATCTATACCGGTCTTGGCAACAATTTGCTCATGTCAGTGCTCTTTAGCGAAATGCTGCTCCGCCGCGGGTCGGTGAGAGGGCAGTCGCTCTATATTGCACTCAGTAAAATGATCGGAACTGTTTTAGCTTCTCTCTCTCTGCTCTGGTGGCCCCACTTCCTGGAATCAGCCCTGCTGCAGTATCTTGCTGTCACCGTCTTTCTGTTTGATCTCGTCTATCTTATGTTGGTGTACCATCAGGCCCGATCTGAAGGCATCGAGCCCTGGAAGCGCGTGTGACCAACGCTACCCCATCACCGCAGTCCGAAGTCTTGCATCAGACAGCATGCTCGATATAAAAGGAAAAAATTATGCTCTCGTGTGGCTTTCAAACCGAGAACTACCCAGGGTCAAGCCACTTGCCAGGCCAGATTTCTTTTGACAGCGACTTCCTTTTCTTTTACCTTTGGAGCTACATGGAAACGCTGTTACCCTCTGCTGCCCGCATCATGCATTGTGGCATCGATCACCAGCGGAGTTCACGTTGCTTCATTGCTCGGTGTTAGTGCTATGCAATTCGTTGCCGACCTTCATGTTCACTCATATTACTCGCGGGCCACCAGCACGCTGATGAACCTGGAAAACCTTTACTATTGGTCACAGCTCAAAGGCGTCACCGTAGTTGGTACCGGCGACAGCACCCACCCGGCATGGTTGCAGGAGCTTCAGGAAAAACTGAGCCCTGCCGAACCCGGCCTCTTTGAGCTGAAAGCTGAGTACCGCCGCTCCGTGGATGAGAACGTCCCTGAATCATGCCGGGGGCTGGTGCGATTTCTGATTTCGGCGGAAGTGAGCAGCATTTATAAGAAACAGGATAAGGTGCGCAAGGTGCACAATCTGATTTTCTTCCCCGACCTTGCCGCTGCTTCCCGCTTCAATACCAGCCTGAGCAAAGTCGGCAATATAGCGTCAGATGGCCGGCCGATCGTAGGGCTCGACAGTAAGGAGCTTCTCCGAATGGCGTTAGCCGCCACCCCGGACGCTTTTTTTGTTCCCGCCCATATCTGGACTCCTCATTTCTCAGTGCTTGGTGCCAACAGCGGTTTCGATTCCCTTGAGGACTGTTTTGAGGAGCTCACTATCCACGTCCATGCGGTAGAAACCGGTTTATCGTCTGATCCGGCAATGAACCGGCGGTTCTCCAGTCTGGATCGGATGACCTTGATTTCCAATTCTGACGCCCATTCACCGGACCGCCTTGCCCGCGAAGCAACCATCTTCTCTACCAGTCTTTCATACCCGGCCATGATTGATTCACTCTGTGCCCCTTCATCAGAAGGTGTTCTCGGTACCCTCGAGTTTTTTCCCGAAGAGGGGAAATATCATCTGGACGGCCACCGCGCCTGTCATGCGCGGCTGACTCCAGAGGAAACGCGCCAGAACCAGGGACTCTGCCCGATGTGCGGCAGAAAGGTTACCGTAGGAGTACTACACCGCGTAGAAGAGCTCGCCGATCGTCCTGATGGAACTCCTCCCGCAAAGCCTTTTGAAAGTCTGGTCGGCTTGGCTGAAATTCTCAGCGAAATCCTGGGAACGGGGGTAAAAAGCAAAAAGGTGCTGCAGGAGTATCGGCGACTGCTGTCCCGATTCGGAAACGAGCTCTTCATCCTCAGAGAATGTCCTTTGCCAAATCTTAAGGCAAGCGGCCTTTCCTTGCTCCCCACTGCAATTGCGAAAGTTCGAAATCGCCGGGTTACTGTGCTGCCGGGATATGACGGGGAATACGGGAAAGTTACCGTACTTACTGAATCTGATCGGGCTAAAGCGAATCAGCAGCTAAGTCTGTTCTAAACGGCCAATCCAGTTTCGACGGAGACCGGTATCAGTGAAGCCCCTGTGTCATGGCTCTTGATCTCTCCTCTCTCAATACCAGCCAGCACCAAGCGGTGACCGCGCCAGCAGGGCCGACGCTCATCATTGCCGGACCGGGAACCGGCAAAACCCACACCCTCGCCTACCGAATTGCCTTTCTGCTTGAACAAAGCCCATCATCTCACGCGTCGCTGCTTGCGATTACCTTTACCCGAAAAGCGGCTTCGGAAATGTCTGAGCGGGCTTCAATGCTTCTAAGCAATCCTGCCGCAGGTCCACCTTTCTGGATTGGCACATTTCACCAGCTTGGATTGAATATACTGCGCCGGGAAGCACAACGTCTAAGCCGCTACCAAGACTTCCATGTACTCACCGAGCCGGAGCGGATCTTCCTGATTAGAGAACTCCTTGCAGAAATGCTTCCTCAGGAGTCACAAAACAGCGCCAGCCAGTGGGCCCGCCGGATTTCTGAAATTAAGAATCAAGTGCAGAGCCGTAACCAGCTCGATTCATTGTCCGAAGATACTGCCGCACTCCTCATCCGCTATGAGGATCGGTTGGCCAGCCTCAATCTGTTCGATTGCGATGACCTGGTGAGCAAGGCCCTTTTCCTTCTTCAAAAGCATTCCTCGATACGCAACCGCCTGCGAGCGGAAATCGGACCAGTGTTGGTTGATGAATACCAGGACATCAATAGCAGCCAGTACTGCCTGCTGAAAGAGCTCTGTGGGGAAAAACATGACCTATGGGCGATCGGCGATGCTGATCAAGCGATCTATGCGTTTCGCGGTGCCCAGGCCGAGTGCTTTCTTCGGTTTGCTGAAGATTTTCCTCAGACCGTGACCATCAGCCTCAAAGAAAACTATCGCTCCAGTCCAATCATTCTCTCGAGCGCCCAAGCCCTTATCTCTCATAACACTCACCGGTTTTCAGTAGAGCTGATCGCCACCCGGAAAGAAGATCTTCCCTGTACGCTCCACGAGGCTGCTCACGAACAGACTGAGGCACAGTTTGTGAGCAGAGAAATTGAGAAGCTCGTCGGCGGCATGCGAATGGAGTATTCATCAATCGTTGATCATGGGTACAGCTTCGCTGATATCGCTGTTCTCTACCGCCTCCATCATCTTGCTCACCCCATAGTCAAAGCGCTCAAGCAGGCGGGTATTCCGTTTCAGCTCGTGGGAGCTTCTCCTGAAAAAACCGTCTCTTTGTTCGATACAGCCATTCTTTTTCTACAGGCAGTAGCGCATCCTCATAATGATCGCACGCTGAGCACCGTCCTGCTCTCATCTGCCGGGAAGCTCGATTTTCCTGTCGTGTGCCGATTGCGGGCGGCGGCACGCGAGGCTGAGAGCTCTCTTTGTGACTACCTGGAAAACGATCACGCCACAGGCCTCCTCAGCGAACCTCAATCCGATTCTGCATCAAGCCTTCTTGGTCAGATCAAGCGTTGCCAGACACAAGCGACCGAAGAGACCCTCCCACACATCCTGAATGAGATCGTTACAGTGCTGTGCCATGCTGCGTCCGGTACCGGTGACGATGTTGACAGCATTCACCGCCAACTTCTTCTTCTGGCCGAACCGTTTGCGCATGGCCCGGCAGAAAGACAGCTTATTCCTTTCCTCGAATCTCTTGCCCTCTGGAAAGAAGGGGAAACCTACAATCCGAAAGCTGAAACAGTGACTCTCATGACCGTACACGCTGCCAAAGGCTTGGAGTTCCCGGTTGTGTTTATCGTGGGACTCGAAGCAGGTTTTTTCCCCTGCACCGAATTCAAAAACCGTCCTGTGGATATTGAAGAAGAGCGGCGGCTTTTGTATGTCGGCATGACCAGAGCAAAGATCCGACTTTACCTTTCTTCGTGTCGCAGCCGGTACTGGTTTGGCGAAAGACTCGATCGTTCTCCTTCACCATTTCTTAATGAGATTCCAAAGGGAGGGCTCCACATTGACCGCTCTCAGAAGGAACCGAAGTCAGGGAAAAAAGGTGGGTCAAAGCAGCGGTCACTGTTCTGAACATAGAGCAGAAGAGCACTGAGCTAAGAGCAAGGAGCTAAGAAACAAAGAAATGGTTCTCCTCACATTCACCCGTTGCTTATGCGTTTCGTTGATAGGTCAGAACGCGAGATTGCTCTTGACACGGTACAACCAGACTGGTACAAAGAACATATAATAGTAATGATTGTTGCAGGTGCCCGAAAGCACATGATGGCTAGTGTGCCTCATGCGCCATGAGGGTGTAAAAGGGAATCCCGTGAAAACCGGGAACGGTCCCGCCGCTGTAATCCCGCACCTTGCTAAGGCAGCAAGGTACGTACCTCAAACTCACGCATGAGTATCATGCGGACAGCGCCACTGCCCTGTGCAGGGTGGGAAGGCTTGTTTAAGGTGCGGGAGAGTCAGAAGACCTGCCTGCATACAAGAGGTTCACCATTTACGGAGATAGAGGGTGAAGCAAACTGGGTGCAATCCTTGAATCCATGTGATTCAGGGATTTTTTTTATGAAATATTTCTTCAGGAGAAACGGTATGCCGTACCGCATGAGCAGTCTTATCCTGGTGATGACGATTACCGCAATCTGGCTTATATTCGCAAATTCCGCTCTTCTGGCAGCAGAGGCCGAAGAGCCCGTGTCATTGGAGCCGATCGTCGTTACCGCTACCAGGACTGAAGAGTCACCGGAGAAAATTGCAAGTTCAGTAACGGTGATCACCGCGGAAGAGATCGAAAAGTCCCGTTACATCACCGCCAAAGAAACTCTGCGCCGAGTCCCCGGACTCGCTCTGTCATCCCAGGGCGGCCTCGGACGCACCTCCTCCGTGTTCATTCGCGGAGCACGTTCTGAAGATACGCTGGTAATGATCGACGGCATGGAAATTAATGATCCGATCAATCCGGGACGATTCTTCAATTTTGCTGATCTGACCACTAACAATATTCAGCAGATAGAAGTCGTCCGTGGTCCGCAGTCACCTCTGTACGGCTCTGATGCAATGGGGGGCGTAATTAACATTATCACCAAGCGCGGACAAGGTCCGCCCGAATTCTCCCTGTTTGCGGAAGGCGGATCCCATGCCACCTTCAGAGAAATCCTGGAGAGCAGCGGTGCGGCTGGCCCCTGGGATTATTCTTTTTCCGCCGGCCGGATCGACAGTGATGGTATAGGGTCTGACGACGATTACGACAACACCTCACTTTCCGGCCGCATGGGATTTCAATTGTCTGAACAGGCCTTGCTGGAATTCTTTTTCCGTGCACTCGACGCCGAGACTCACTTGGATGATTGGGATTTTATGGCGAATGAATCAGTCAACGATCCTAATTTCGTTCAGGATACCGACTTTCAGCTTTATCAAGGCCGCTACACTCAGGAAATTTCTGATCTGTGGGAATCGATTCTCAGGGTGGGATACTTCGATAATGATCGCCAGCATCACGACCGGCCGGATGAAGACGAAGACGTGCCTGGCTATTTTTCTGAAGGAGACTATGAAGGAACTATATTTGACGTAGATTGGCAACACAACCTCTATGCAAATGAGCGCAATACCCTTACCTTCGGGATCGAGTATGAGACCGAAAGCGGGGAATCCGAGTACCGCGATTATTTCACTCCCGACCCGTCCCGGTTTCCGGAAGAGAGTGTTCATACCTGGGGATATTATGTGCAGAACCAGTTCGAATTAACTGATCGGCTCTATCTCACGGCCGGAATTCGCCTCGACGACCACCAAGAATTCGGTAGTGAAGAAACTTACAAGCTGGGAGCTGCGTACCATATTCCCCAAACAAAAACGAGAATCAAAGGAACCCTCGGCACCGGGTTCAAAGCTCCAACCCTGTATCAGCTTTACACCCCGCCGATCCTCGACTACAACTTTCTCGGCGGAAATCCGGATCTCGACCCGGAAGAGAGCGAAAGCTACGATATCGGCATCGAGCAAATCCTCTGGCATGGCAGGGTGTGGCTCAGCGCAGTTTATTTCAACAACGAATACGATGATTACATTACCTATACCAGCGAGCCTGATCCGGATAACCCTGATGTGTTTGTAAGCTTCTACGATAATCTATCCGGAGCGGAGTCGAAAGGATGGGAGCTGGAAATCCGATATGATCCCACAGAATCGGTATCGTTCTATGGCACCTATACGTATACGGATACGGAAAATGATGAGACTGGCGGAGACTTGCTGCGCATACCAGAAGATATGGTTAGTATCATAATGGATTATACTTATGGTAAAAAACTCGTTCTCACCATGGGCCTGTACTATGTGAGCGATCGGCTGGATATCGGCAACGAAGAGACAGATGACTATACTCGTGCTGATTTTGCCGCCACCTACACTCTCTCCGATTCCCTGCAGCTTCACGGCCGAATCGAGAATCTGTTTGACCAAGAGTACGAAGAGTCCGTAGGGTATGATGCGCCGGGATTCAGTGCCTTCGGGGGGGTAAAGGTCACGTTTTGATCCTGAACAACAGTACTCAGGTATCTGAACGGTCGGGCCTGCATCAAGGGATATGCGACGGGGGGCTGCGATATGGGATCTGAGATGTGGGATGGAATTTAGTGCTAAGTTCTTATCGCATATCACACGATACGTATCGCACATTCCATTAACCACATCGCAGACCACCTCACCCGGGCCAAGACTTGAACTTTGAACCAGTGATTCCTTTTCCCACACCCTGCTAAAACAGAAAGTCTGCGGCTCTGATACCATAGGTAAGCGGATTCGCGGTACGCACGATAGCTCTTCGACACGAGGGATTGAGAGGGTCTTTCTGGTAAAGATCCACCTTGCGCCCTTGCTGGCAAATGCCGCTCGCATCCTTATCGAGAAGGACAACCTGGAGTCTTCTGTTTCCGGTTTCTGCGACCAGACCCAGCTCTCCGGTATTGAACTGCATCAGCGTTCCTACGGGGTAGGCTCCCAGCATTTGGGCGAACACCTTGATCAGAATCGGATCATATTCTTTACCTGATCCCTGAAGCATCAACGCCAGTGCGCAATCCGGACTGAGAATCGCACTTCGATACGGCCGAGAGGAGGTGATCGCGTCGTAGACATCAGCGATACGAATAATCCTTCCAAAGAGACTTAGAGTCTTCTTAAAGAAGACTTCTGGATATCCGTTAAGATCGTACTGCAGGTGATGTTCAAAAGGAGCCAGGATAATTCGTGCCGTCAACTCGCTGGACGTTTGGAGCTTGAGTATCTGTTGAACACTTGCAAGCGGGTGTTTTTTCACAACGTTCCGTTCTTCTTCCGTAAGGGCCTGTGGTTTGGTGATGATCTCCCGCGGAATCTCCACCTTGCCCAGATCGTGAAAGAGCCCACAGAGCCCCAAATGCTGCAGGGACATTGGCGGCAGCCCGATTCTGTGACCCAAACAGAGTGCCAGCACCGCTACATTCACCGAGTGACTATAAGTATAATCATCATAGTCTCTGATCACGCTCAGCCCCTGAAAAAACGTTAAGTCATTTCCCAAAAATTCGATCATGGCCTGAACAGCCCGTTTTGCTTGACGGATTCCCGCAGCACCCTGTTGTGAAATCTTCTGGGCCACATCTGCTACCGAGCCGAGGGCATGAAAGTATATATCCCGCGCCTCCTGCTTGCGTTCTTGATCGCTCCTCTTAGGCTTAAGTTCACTTTCCTTGAGCACGGTAACCCAGCTGAGCCGTGCCTTTTCCACCTCCTTAATGAGCCAGTCAGAAGGTTCTTCATGTATTCCAGAGCGAATAATGAGGCGAAAAAACCAGAGGATTTCAGTAGCCGAGGCATTCTTTATGGTGGAATGAAAAGATATTCCCTGGAGACGACGGTTCTTGAAAAAATCCAGAAGCGAATGCACAAGCTTGATGTTCTGTTTTTGATAGTTGAATCGCTCTCCCTGCAAATACAATCTCGCCTGGGAACTCAGGATGGTTACGTCGCCCTCGCCGCTCAATTGCATGACCGCGCTCCGAAACTCAACCAGGCAGCTCGTAATCAGCTCGTTGTTATCTGCGTGAATCCTGATTGTGTGAAGCAGCCGGTACAAAGCGCGAAACAAAATCTCTCCGGGATTCGAAGACATGCTGACCTCGCTCTCATTGCTCATCAGTTGCCTCCGGCCGCTGGAAGGTTGTTAAAGGCCCAGGCCGCCTTGCGGATACCGGGATAGCGGCTGTGAATTGCATCAGCAAGGATCTTCCGCGCTTCATCGAGTCCGAGTTCGGACAGTGCCAAGGCCGCCCCCTGGCGCCGCACGGTAGCTCGCAGTCGGGAGAACCAGTTTCCCCCTAGCAGCAGCTGACGAAGAAAACCAAGGGACTGGGCTGATCCACATTTCCCGAGTGTTCGAAAGCACTCCAGCAGATGCTCATGCTCTTCCTCCCGAAACCCGTGGGTTTGCAGATACCAAAGAAGCCCTTCCTCAACTGTCTCGCATCGCCGAGACTGCATATACCGCAGGAATATCTGGCGGACCGATTCATTTTCATCATCCATCAGCGGCATGAGATCCTCGGGGGCCCAGATTGCCCGGACAATGATCGCCTTCAGCGCTTCTTTCCGTACCTTATCCGAGGAATGCTTGACCAGTCTGAGCAAGACCCCGGCAGATCGCTCTCCCTGCATCTTCCCCAGCAAGGGTACCATGCGGATAAGGCGCTCATCCTCGGCACTGACAAGCAGCGCTTCAAAGGGCTCAAAGGTCCGGTTTGCCAATAGTACAACTGTTTCGGCAATCATGGAATGAACGTGGCTGGGGACGGAAGTCCACAGCAGTGGCGCCAGAGCTGAAATGGCTCTGGATGGCACCAGCGATAGGAATTTTTTTATGCTGTCGGTGGATGCTCCATTGAAGGTGCCCAGCGAGTGAATCAGTGGTACGAGGAAATAGGAGCTTGATATCTTTTCGAGCAGAGCATCCATCGTGCTGAGCACAGAATGCAGCCATCGCCTTTCGCCGAGCTGTCTAAGCAGAATTACCCGCTGAAGAATTTCAGCGGCAAAGTCAAAATCCTTTTCGCTGAGCGACTGCACCAGCATTTTGTCTATATATGCCAGAGCAGTGCTACAGTAATCTTCTTCCTGTTGAGCCGTAAGAATGTCTGCCATCATATCCAGAATATCGCGAGGCAGGTCGCGCTCCTCATCCTGCTGCACCATCTCCTTGAGCTGCTCAGTTTCTTCAGGGGTAAGCTGCACCGATAGCATGTTGATCCGGGGAAGAGGTTCAGGCTTTTGTGCCGACACCAGATCAAGGCCGGAGTCAAGCACAGGAGTACGTTTTTTTTCTTTCTTCCGCCAGACATCAATGTCGATATCAGAATCGATAAAGGCATCAACTGCCTTCCAATCGATATGAGGCAAATCAGCTTCCCACAGCGCAGTGACGATATCACCATCCGATTCATCCCAGATAGTCTTGTAGCGATTCAAGATGCTGATAAGGAGTTGTACTTCTTCCCGATTGATTCCTCGACGAACTACGAGTATCAAAATTCCATCGCGCGAAAGCGCAAATGTCAGATCTCCCTCACTGGCTGCTCCCTGATATACCACTTCCTCACCGAGAAGAAGCTGGTTCTTTTCAACACGAAGAAAAAGATCTCCGTATTCAGCCGTGAACACATCAAGATCCTTGTGCAGCCGTGTTATGCCCTGCTCTCCGAGAGGATGATCGTCCGGATACAACGAAAACAATTGCAGTGCATAAAGCAGAGACGCAATCACTGCTTCCGACGCAGACGCTGCTTCGACTGTATACCTTTGAGCTGCTGCAGATTCTCTTGCCACCAAAGCCGAACTCCTAATCCGGGTGATTCCCTGCGCGAATCACCCACCCTTACAGTACCGTCGTACATACGGAGAGATTGCTTTTGCTTGAGAAGGACGGTGCACACCATTGCGACTCACTGGAAATAACCTGGGCACATCACCAGCAACAGCGCAGATGTTTCTATCACCGTCTATCGATGTATCGGCATGTTGGGAGAAGAACTTAAGCAGAGAGAATGACAAAGTAATCGGCAGGATTAGCAAACGGCTGCCCCGCATCGACACTCATGTTTCTGTCGGTGCGAGTCAGCCAGCCGCTGGCATACTGCTACATCTGGAAGCATCGGCAGTCCAAGCGCACTTTCCACGTCTTCGGCAGTCTGAGCAAGGTGACCGATAAGGCGCTGATAGAGCGACATGAGCTTTTCAACCGCATCAGCTGCGATCTTGACACACGCTTCCACTTCATCTGTTGAAGGAATTGCTGCGATTGATGTGTCGGCCAGGTTCATCAGTGTTCCACTGATACCTAATGGGTACTGTATTGGTGCCAACCGATCTCGTAGCTGCTGAAGAGCATCGCGCATCTCACTAACGCGAACCCGGATGTGTTGGTCGACTTTGCCGGTAGGGTTCTGCTCCCTCATGCTCAAGAGAGCATGTACCTGAATGCAGCTATGGTTGATGTTCTTTATCACAGGAAATTCCCGCTCAAGGGCCCTTGCTGCGATTAGGCACTGATCGATTCTTCTCGCGAGGTTTGCACTGTCGGCAAGAAGACCCGATACTGTCGGATGCGAAAGCAGCTGTATATCACCGATTATCCGGTTTCGTACCAGCTCTTCGAACCCTCTGAACTTGGCTGTCTCCTTAGGCTCCGGAGCATCCATCATCGCAAAAGCATTGTTCATTTCTTTCACAGCCTCGAGAGGGATCTTTATGCCGGCATCCATAAGGGCCTGCGTCTGCAGTGCTTGCGCAATGCTGCTTTCTCGGTTCTGGTACTGTTTCAGGAGTACTGTATATTCAGGTGCCAAGGAAGCGATATCCTCTCGCTGTGTCTGGATGGCAGCGCATATGTCCGCCGGCAGGGCCGGCATCAGAGGAGCCGTGTCATCAAGCAAGCCCAGACGTCGAAAGGAATTCAACTGGCCTTGACAAAATCGCTGCAGTGCTCTGCTGCTGGAAATTTCTTCCTCTTGCAGTCTCAGGATCGGCTCCAGTGAAACAAAGTTTTTCGGATCAACCGTCTTTCCCAGAAGCTGACGGTACCACTCCAGGGACACCATCCGGGAATACGTCTCATAATCGCGAAAAAGGATCGAGGCAGGAGGAGCTGTGGAAAAAATGCCCATTGTATCCGCCTTGCGGGCGGCTTCCATTCGGAAGCGCAGGGCAGGATGCGAGACAGGAAGCTGCAGAAAGCCGGCCGCATTGACCCTGCGGCTGTGAATGATACGCTCCCGATATGTGGGATGGACGTGAGCGAAGCCGGTTTTCCTTGTGGAAAACTGTGCCTGCAGCGCCTCCTTGAGCGCACCATCTGCAAGCGTTCGCTCCTCGGCAACCAGTATGCTGGAAAAATCATCCGCGAGACAGCCGTTGTTCCACGCCAGTGAAACCTTTGAGCTGGCTAGCGTATGCGCAAGAGAAAGAGCAGTGATTCTCCGAAAAACTGACTCGAACGCTGCTGAACCGATTAACTGCATTGCATAACAATCAGCGTCGTATTCACTTTGCCGCAGAACCGGGCTGCTCAGGAGATGCCCAAGGATCATCAGCACCCGAAAAATAGCACGGGTACTGGAAGTGAACATCGTCGCGATAGCAAGAAATGGGCGCAGAATAGTGGCCCCAGTGTTGTTCTGTTTTTGAATCCACGTGTCCAGGCCGTCATCTTCGTACGCTACGCTCTGAAACCAACTGTTGATGTTCCGGATACAACGCACCAACCGCCTTCCCGGGACATCCGCATCATGACCGCATTCATGCGCCAGCAGACCGGAAAACTGCAGCAGGTTGACCCTTCTAACTAATGGTAGCCCGACTATGAGCACTGGTGGGTCATCTCGAAAGGCGGACTGTAGTCTACCGCGAGAATGAACACTTACGTGAATTCCAGGATCAGCAAAAACAGCGGATGGCACCGGAGCACCGATTACGGTACATATTTTTCTGAGGTAGGCAAAAAAGAGTGGCTCACTTTCTGGTGATAAACGCTGCGCCGCAGCAGACTGGACACCCCGAAACGCAAGCGGTTTTACCATAAAAAATAAAAGAAGCAGTCCCACCAGCAGAGGTCCGAAAAAAACTGCCGCTGCCAGAACCGGACTGTGCACGCGTTCAAGCCATACGGCATTCACCGTCACATGCCAGAACACCAGACCACTCACAAACGCAATACTGCCCAGGTACAGCAGCACCAGAAAGAGCATGGCCGAAGATACGAGGAGGAGTCCGAATCGATAGAAAATAGTAGCAGGAACGCGAGGAAGGGGACCGCGAACAGCATCAAGAAGCACGCGGCTCAACTCCTCGTAATTGAATGTCCGAGGCTGATTCTGGAAGGCAGCATACGATCCACTGGGGTGAGGGCTGAAGACAGCAAGCGCTCCTAGCGCCTGCAGGCGATCGATAATTCTCTTTGCGGTGCGGGCGGAGACATTTCTACTCAGAAGCAATGGCGTCCTTTTCACCAGGATCGCCAGTCGCTCCGGAGAGGTTTTGCGGAAAAGCTGCGCCAGATAGGCGACCACCTTTTCTTCCGCTTCTCCCTCAGGCACAGCTTTAAGCGTCAATCTTCCTTTCTTTTGTTCATCCATGATTGCAGTTTTCGTCTTCTCCAATTAAAAACGGAGATACCTGGCTGGACATCTAAAATAAGGTCGAAGAGACACTCGGCTTTGAAACATCAGGGCTCAAAGCAGCATGTCGTTTTACGCAGCCACTATTCCATCCATGATCCCAGTTGATGGTGAAGCTCACACTAGCAGGAAACCGGGATCAGGGCAAGCAGGAATGACGTCTTTGCTGCGTCAAAGAGTCGTTAGCTTCTCGAACATTGGCACTGATCGAGCCGATCCTTATACTGATGGAATAAAGCGATCATTTCTTCGGAAGCGCTTGCGTAGTACGTACTGATGTCGCCGCGGAAATCTACATGAAGCGTATCGATCTTTCGGCGCAGATCCAGAAGTACTTGGTTGCACTGGTTCCACAATTCCTGCACCGGTTTGATCGCCTCGAGGGAACTGCCAACTACGCTTTGGGATACCTGATTCAGCTGATCCCGCAAAAAAGCATACCGATCTTCCAAAGTTGCGGTGATCCGATCAATCTTTATCATCTCCTGGGTAATGGTGTAAAAGTGATGTCCTATAACGCCGTAGGTTACTGCTTCGGCGAATGTCTTGCGGTGTTTAATCAGGTTTCGGAAAAGGAACTTAAGATACTGGTAGCCATAAGGAGTAAATGGCTGCCTAAGCAGCGATGCAAAAAATGTTCTCACCTCTTTAAAATGAATTGCACGTTGAAAATGATCGGATGGGCCGATGCTGTCCAGGAGCTTGTTGCAGCGGGCAAAGTAGTTCTTGAGGTTGTAGTCGTAAATAGTATCGAGTAGCCGCGTGTATCCTTCGCGCAAGGCTTTACTGTTCATGCGTGTTCTAAAATTAGTGGAGAGAGTGTGAGTATTGTTGCCGATGGTTTTCTTGAGCAGTCGTCCCTCGCAGCACAGCCGTTCGTAAAGCTTGGTTCCGGGAAGCGCAGTCAACAATCCCACCATTGCCTTCGGTATGCCATTCCTCTGGATAAAAGAAATCTGCCGATCAAAAATTTCTTCGGTGTCATTGTCAAAGCCCAGAATAAATCCTGCCATTACGCCGATGCCGAATTGGTGAATCTTCTGTATAGCCTTCTCCATGTCCACGCGGAGGTTCTGCCTTTTGCCTCCTTCTTCCAGCGATTTCGTCGAGGGGGTTTCAATACCAATGAAAACTTCGCTGAACCCCGCATCTCGCATGCCGGCCAGAAGATCATCATCTTCGGCAATGTTGATACTCGCCTCGGTGAAGAATTGGAACACATACCTGTGCCTCTGCTGCCATTCCCGAAGCGCAGGCAGAAGTTCACTTTTTACCCGATGCTTGTTGCCGATGAAGTTATCATCGACGATAAAGATGCTGCCTTCCCATCCAAGCCGGACAAGCGTATCAAGCTCAGCAAGGATATTACCGACTGATTTAAGCCGTGGCCGATTTCCGTACACTGGCCAGATATCGCAGAACTCACAGGTAAACGGGCAACCTCGTGAATACTGCACTGCCATATCGGCATACGCGTTCATATTTAATAAATCGAACCGTGGGATCACGGTTTCGGTAAGTTCGGGTCTTCGGTCCGGGCGATAAATTCGTTGGGCTCTTCCCTGCCTGAGTTCCTCAAGAAGCGGGCGGACAAGTTCTTCGGCCTCTCCCAGGACAAAATGATCGACACCAGCAATATCCTGAAAACTCGAGGTTGGATACGGTCCTCCGGCGACAACAGGTTTACGAAGACGGTTACAGATAGCTACCACATCCTCGAACGAGTCCTTTTGAACAATCATGCTTGAAATCAGGACCGCATCTGCCCAAGTGATGTCCGCTATCTTTAGCGGCTCGATATTCATATCGATCAGCTTCAGATTGAAGGATGAAGGAATTAACCCTGCCACCGTTATCAGGCCAAGAGGAGGCATTGTATTCTTCTTGCGAATAAAGGGAAGTGCATAGGTGAAGCTCCAGTACGTAGTATTGGGCACATGGGGATAGACGAGCAAAATATTCCTAAAATCAGCCATTACGTATCAACTCCTTTCCCGAACTACCATTCCCACGCGTATAAAAACCGGAAATAGTCTTCGTGAAGAATCTTCCGCAGAATGGCACCAGAGAAAATCATCTGTGTTCGGCACCCCTTGACGATTATCTGCGTTCCTTACCCGGCCATGTTTCCGTTCGAGCCTTTTAGGAAAATGCAAACAACTCGCAGCTTTTGCTTTACAAAGCACGCCAACTGTGGTATAATATGGGCTCTTACGTCAACGTGAAGTGCTCCTTGTTAATTATACCAAGAGGGATGAAAATGGAAAGTCTTCAGTGGGAAGAAAGCCGGGAAGCTCGAGAACAAGCAGCACTTGCATTTCACAGCCGACTTTCCCAATTGTTTAACGAAAACAGGTTTGCATTCGAACTCGAACGGAAGCGTTTGATTGACGGAGTGATAAACCAGGCTCACTCGGAAGAAGAAAAACAAAGGCTGAGGGCACTTCAGGAATCGATCGATAAGAAAATGAAGAACGCCGGTTCTGAACACAACCGTTTTGTTCTTATGCAAAAGATTTTTTGGGACCAAGTGGATTCGTTCCGCAAGCAACTATCCGGCATATCCTTTTGACGTTGCAGCAGCCAGCCCTCCCAGACCGTACCTGATCTTAGGGGCCTGCTTTCAGGCGTTCTGCCTAGAGGCTGCGTAGGTATACTGCCCTGATATCTTTCTCTTCCCGGATCAACTTTCACCGCTTAGCAGTACGTGTTTTTCCCTTGTATTTGACAAGGGCGCCTTTGGCAGGATAAGGTTTTGTTTATTACCGTTGCTGGCCCTTTATAGTAGCCAGAGATAACAACCTTATGGACGACTTTTTCCCGGTCAGCAGCTATACCAGCAAGTGGATGGTGGGCCGCCATGGTAGCAGCTGCCGGCAGACGAGCATCGTTACCGGAGAGGTGCCCTTGAACAACAGTATGTTGCACCATTTCAACTTTAACAGTTTTCAGACACGAACGTGGCTAACGATTTTCATCGCCGGCTTTGCGTTTCTCGCTCTAGAAGCAGCGCATACGCTCTTGTTTCCTTATGCGGGATTCGCCCAGGATGATCTTGTTAGCTCGGTTCCGTTGTCAATTCGGGTTAACGAAGGCAAGATCTCAGTAGCGGTTAGGGATGCCAGTCTGGTTGACATACTCCAGGAAATATCCCGGCAAACCGGAATCAAAGTCGTTTACAAGACTCCACCAACAGAAAAAGTAACTTGTCGCTTCAAGAACCTTCCTCTGGAAAAAGGGATCAAGAAGCTTCTTGATGGCCGAAATTTTCTGTTTTCCTATACAAAGCACGAAGAAGCTGTCGGCGGAAGATCTTATTATACCATTAATCAATTACATCTTATGGAACCGGGCACTAACACTCAAGGTGCCACAGCCTCCCGGCGCACTGCCACTCCGATAAGCCGGTCGCCCCGGGTCATTACTCCTGCTGTTCCACCTCCCCCTCCCCCTCCGCCTCCGGTAGTGCCTCAAACGTCTCCTGTGCCACCTGGGGTAGCCCCAGAGGCTGCCAATGCTCCACCGATTGCACCGGAAGAAATGCTGCAACCGAATTTCCCCCCTGAACTGATTGCCGAACTCCTCAAGCAAGACCCCGCAATGCAGGCTGAAGCCCAGAAAATAATAAATGAGACCATGAAAGATGCTCCCGAGCAGGCAAATCAGCAGCTTATGGAGCTTCTTGAACGATATGTTCAGCAGGAGGGGGAAAAAGGTTCTGAAATACCAGAATCAATCGAGCACATAATGGAACAGCTGTCCAGGGAAACCGGAGAAGCCCCAAATGCGGAAGCGCCTTCCTCTGAATAAAGCTCACCAAGGCCTTACTTCCTGAGATTGTTTGCCGCTTCATCTGTTTGAGACTGAGAAGCCATCAGATCCCAGAGCTCACGGCGCTGCTCATCCCATAGCATTCGATATTTCTGCATCTGTTCATCCGTCAGAACGCGTTGAAGCCGTGCCTCGGTATCGCGGTTCAGCTCTTGCAAATGCTGTCCAAGCAGCTTACTCGTTTCCGGCCCGGATTTCGGGTGTGTTTGTAGGAGCTCCTGATATCTGGCAAGGTGTTCAACCATGATATCTTCAACCTGCATTCTCTGCTCTTCCGTCAAAAGAAGCGCTTCAACCGCTGTGCTTATGAAGCGATGTACGAAACCTTCCGCAGGAGTGGGATAGAAGTTTTGATGTGAATGCCAGCATCCTTTGGCAAAGAACCCCTCTTTGCAGTATTCATCCAGCTTTTTTTTCTGATCCTCAGTGAGATGCTTTCGAATCTGCTCCAAGGTCTGGCGAAAGATCTCTTCCATCTGCGGGCGGTACGTATTTCGCAGTGCCCGGACATCTTTAACTGTCTGCATGACGATCTGCTTTACTTCTTGTTCTTGGCTTTCCGTAAGATCCAGTTTGCTCGAAAGCCGATTCACGAGCATTCGCACCAGCGGCGGTTTTTCACTTCGTGAGTACTGTTCGATTCGGTGCTTGAAATACACTTTGGTTCCAAAAGTGCCTGCAGCCGCACCAAGAATAAAGACCAGTAGAATGCCAGCAATGATCTTCGTCTTACACATAGCCTATATCCCCAGAGATCTCAGCAGCGAAAACTCTACCGGATTGTCCAAATAAACCTTTGCCATTTCGTATTCAGGAACAAAGTCGATAGACGCTGTACCCACGCAGACCATGAGAATGAGAGCACAGGTGACCGGTGCGAAGCGCCAGACAACGTTGCCAAACAGTTCCCAGAGGCTGGGCTGGCCTGAAAATGGTTCAAGGCTGCGAATATGACGCAGGACAGAGCGCTTCCACTCCTCACCAACCGGAACCGGCTTTCTCCCCTGGTATGCCTTTCGTAACAGTGGATAGAACCGCTGCTCCAACTCAGTAAAAGAATCCATCATTACCTCCCGTGCCCTTTCGGCAGTGACTGTAAAATCTTAAGGATCTTTTTTCGCGACCGATAGGCGCGAACCTTTACGTTGGCGCTGCTCCACCCCAGAAGTGCTGCAGCTTCCCTTACTGAACAGCCTTCAAGATGGATCAATTCCAAGACCATTCTCTCTTCAGGTGACAATTGATCGAGAGCCCAGCCAAGCAGAGCCTGAGCATTTTTTTTGTCCACATCTTCCTCGATTGTCTCCTGTGATTGATCACTGATCACGTTGTTAAGCCAATCCTGATCCTCGTCCTCGAGGGAACTCAATGGAAGCTCCCGCGAGCGATATATTTTCCTCCAATAATTGTAACATGTTCGCACGGCTATTGCCGACAACCAGAGCCGAAATGTAGTTTTGTTCTTGAATGTTGCCAACGAAAGATATGCATTTACAAAAACGTCGTGAGCAACTTCTTCTACCTGTTCCCTGGGGACATGATTGCTTACGATGGTGGCAACATGAGCTTTGTGCCGGTCCAGCAATACCTCATAGCAATTAACATCACCGCGAAGAACACGGTGGATAATCTCCAGATCCTTAGAGTCCCACGATTGAGAGTTCGAACAGTCATTAGGCATCGTCAGAAATGAAATACTGTGCTAAAATGATCTCGTCTAGAACATGAGTAAACATCATTCTCGGAACCGCCGATCCGGGTCATCACTATCCGTTTCAGTCGCAAGCTCGCAAAAACGGTTACAGATTAAGCAGAAAAATGTGTAACCATTCTGTTAACCCTGGCAACTTGAAGGTCATCGGAAGCCGCATGTGCGCGAAAAGCTGCCGTGAATACTTCCCCGTTCTCATGAGGGTGAAATGAAGCAAGCAAGCGCGGATGACTCGATTTACTAAGTACCATACTTGCAGAAAGGAGTACAGAATGGAGAGAAGACAGAAATACTCGAACGCGAAAGACACCGTCGGAAAACACCTTGCTCCATTTTTGCTTACCGTACTCGGATGCATGATGCTATTGGTTTTTGCACCCGTATTTTCCTCCTGGGCTCAGGATGGTTCTAATGCAGACGCTTTTGCTCAGAAATTTCAGGAGCGTCTCCAGTTAAGTGACGAGCAAATGGAACAGCTGCGGCCGATTATTTCTGAGGACATGGCCAAGCGGAAGGCTATTCTTCAGAAATATCAAGGGCATGGACAGCAGGGATATCGTCCGATGCGGGGGGAACTCGACAGCCTTAATGCCGATACAGAGGGGAAAATGTCTCAAATCCTCTCTGCCGAGCAAATGGAGGAATACAAGAAACTCAGACAGGAGCAGGTGGAGCGCATGCGTGAACGAGCCCGCACCAGACTGCAACAGCATCAAAGTGCAGGCCAAGTGGGTGAAACTGAATAACCTGAGCAGTATCTCTCTCGAAAATAAGACCTCACAGGAAAGACCCGCCTCGCTTGCGGGTCTTTCTCTCAAATGACAGACAAAGGTTCAAGCACGCCATCTTTCCTATTCTCAAAGAACATTGACACGCTCATGCTCAAGGTATCCTTTTGCTTCTGCCCATCGGCAATCATTGCGCTCTCTTCGGAAATCCTTACTCCCCCCAATCAAGTCTCTTCTTAATTCGCTCGCCAGCCAAGGTCTTCATCAATACCCCTGTATGCTATTACTCCGCAGACAGATCCATTTCATAACCCGAAGCACATTTCTTTTAATTGATGACTATATTTTTGTTGCATTCTGGATTAGTTATTGTTATTAGTGTATGCTGCGTGTAAAAGCAGTTGCAGCCAAATATAATCATGGGGGGGTCAGAAAGACTGTGTCCGGTTGAGTAGTGTATGCCATTGTACCACTCTGGATTAATAGGATCTGTCAGCCAAAGGTTAGAAGTTTTCAGCGATACCTCTCCTCTTTCGGTCGTTTCAGACCAACTCTCGTTTACTCATTGGATTTCATGCGGATAGCCAAATAGATTTTCTGAATATATCAGCAGAGCACAAGAAACAAGTAGGAGAAAGAAGTTCAACAATTTTCTTCAGGAGGGATGATATTGAAAGCGAATAGGTTTTTCTGGTCCGCAGTATTGGCTCCTGTATTAGTGCTCATGGTTATGCTTGCAGCCGGGAAAACTCAAACCAGCCCGGTTACCCCGCCTGCCTCTGATGAAGACCTGATTGATGTCGATATTGTGACTATCACTGACGTCAATGCTTTTGTCACGCAGGACGATCTGAAAAACGGCATCACCAGAACAGAAGACCTGGCGACGCCGGTAAAAATGTCGCACCAGAAGCATGAACGTGCCGGTGTTCAGTGTATTGTCTGTCATCACAAAAAAGGCAATGATGATCGGATCAAACAGTGCGCCCAGTGCCACAGGGGAGAAGCAGGCCTCGATACTATGCACGCCATGTGTATCGGCTGCCACGAAGAAAAGCAGCAAGGACCGCAGGACTGCGCGCAGTGTCACCAGACTGGGACGAACGAAGGGCAATGAAGAAGGTCCTAATTTTAGGCATCGGGAATATCCTGCAAAGCGATGATGGGGTTGGTGTTCATATTGCCAATGCTATCATGGAGTCAGGAATTGACCTTCCCGAAGAGGTTGAGGTCGCTGATGGCGGTACAGCGGGTTTCGATCTTATTCCGCTGATGCAAGAAAAAGACAGAGTCGTCATTATTGATGCCCTTAACACTGACGATTATCCCGGAAGCGTGTACCGCTTTAGTGCTCAACACATACGGTGCTCCTCAAATCGGATTTCTCTTCATGATGTTGGACTAGCAGACGTTATTCATGTTCTTGACTTGATGGGGAAGCGCCCAGAGATAGAAATTGTCGGCATCGTGCCGGCTGATATTACCACCACCGCGATCCGTCTTTCGGAGCAAGTTGAAAAGGCCGTACCGAAAGCGGTCAAAGTCGTGTTGGATACTGCACTCCATACTGCATAAAGGAGATAAAGAATGACTCTGAGCAGAAGAGATTTCTTGAAACTGATGGGCGGCACAGCAGCCGCGCTGAGTTTTCCGAGTGTACTGCTCCAGGGATTCCAGAAAGCGTTGGCGCAAGCTGCTGAGAGAACGGCAGTCATCTGGCTGCAGGCGCAGTCATGTTCTGGCTGTTCTGTTTCTCTGCTCAACAGCATTGATCCTGATATTGCCTCAGTCATTACTCAGGTCATCAGCCTCAATTACCATCAGACGCTGATGGGCGGCACTGGAGACGTCGCGATCCGGGTGCTGGAAGAGGCGGTTGAGAAGCAGCGGAAGGACTTTGTGCTGATTGTTGAAGGATCAGTCCCAACTCGGTCTGACTGGTGCTGCACCATCGGGGAGGTAAACGGCAGACCTGTCGGCGCGAAGGAGTGGGTTGAAAAATTGGGCTCACAAGCTAAGGCCATTATTGCCGTGGGAACTTGTTCCGCCTACGGCGGCATTCCCGCAGCCACAATCCGTGCTGACGGCAACAACCCCACTGGGGCGAAATCGATTTCCGACATACTACCGGGAAAAAAGATCATCAATGTTCCTGGCTGTCCTCCCCACCCGGACTGGATGATCGGGACCATTTCACACCTTCTTTTGAAAGGCATTCCCGATCTTGACGAATACAATCGCCCCAGGCTCTTTTATGGAAAAACAGTACACGAGCAGTGTGAACATCTTGCCGCCTACAAAGCCGGAAATTTTGCACAGCGCTGGGGCGAACCCGGCTGCCTGTATCTTCTTGGATGTCTGGGCATGGATAGCAACTGCGACATTCCCAAACGCAAGTGGCTCGGCGTAAGTTCATGCACTGGAAGCGGATCAGGCTGCATTGGCTGCACCGAAGCGGTTTTCCCTGATACAGGAAGCAGAGGTATTTACAAACACCTGTACGCTGATGCCGGTGAAATCGCTCGTATCGAAGATCCCCAGATCCGACATGCAGTACTCAACCTGCAGGATGGAGGTGCTATCAATGGCTAAAGTACTATTGGATCCCATCACCAGAATTGAGGGTCATCTCTCGGTTGAAGTGGATGTTCAAGACGGGAAGGTGGCTGAGGCACACTGCCGCGGTGACATGTTCCGAGGCTATGAAAGCATCCTCCGGGGCAGAAACCCTGTTGATGCCAATCAGATTACTCAGCGGATCTGCGGCGTTTGCCCGGTCTCGCACGGCCTCGCTTCAAGTAAGTGCTGCGATGCCGCGTTCGGCATCAAGCCGAATAAGAACGGACGCATCCTGCGAAATCTCGTTCTCGGCGCCAACTTTCTCCAATCACATATTATCCATTTCTATCATCTCGCCGCACTTGACTTTGTGGATATCACAGCCATCCTCACATACAACGGCAGCGATCCCCAGCTGCTAGCGGTGAAAGCGTGGGTGAAGGATGAGATAAAAACCAAGAAGGGAAGAGCTGATGCGGTTACTACCGCAGCGCCGTTTCTGCCGCGCTACGAAGGTGATTTTTACATCAAGGATACCGATCTCAACGTAGCTGCCACGCAGCACTACCTCAAGGCTCTCGATATCAGACTGAAAGCCCACAAGATGGTGGCCTGCTTCGGGGGCAGGGTTCCCCATCTGATCGGACTAGTACCGGGAGGTGTAACCCAGAGGCCTACGCAGCCGCTCATCGATGAATACAAAAAGAACCTGAAGGAAGTTGAAGCCTTTGTCAATGAGGTCTATATAAATGACGTGATTGCTGTAGCCAAGGCGTACCCTGACTACTTCGGACTCGGCGGCTTCGCCAACCTGCTTTCGTACGGTGTTTTTGAAGGTGATGAGGACTATAAGACGTTTCTCCTGCAGCGCGGTGTCATAACCGGCGGCAAGGCCGAAGCGTTTAACCCCGATCACATCACTGAGCAGGTACGCTATGCCCGGTACAGTTCTCCATCCGGCCTTCAGCCCTTACAAGAAGAGACTACTCCTGACTTCGACAAAGCGGATGCATACACGTGGCTTAAAGCCCCGCGGTATAATGGTCTTCCCATGGAGGTGGGTCCGCTACCCAGAGTGGTCGTCAGCTACATGTCGGGCAACCAAGCGGTCAAGAAAGAGGTGGATACGCTGCTTGCACTGTTCAATGCTGATGTCAAAGCTCTGTACTCTGTACTCGGTCGTCATGCAGCACGGGCCATTGAGTCCAAGCTTATTTGTCAGCAGCTCTGGAATTGGCTCGATGAGCTCGATGTCGACGGCAGCCCGCGCACATCATACGACATACCGGATAACGGTCAAGGTGGCGGCTTTGTCGAGGCTCCCCGCGGTGCGCTGGGTCACTGGATAGTCGTTGAGGGCAAGAAGATAGCCAATTATCAGGCTGTGGTACCTACGACCTGGTTTTGCGGCCCCCGCGATGACAAGGGAGTGCCTGGGCCAGTAGAACAGGCACTTGTGGGGGCGCCGGTTTCGGACTCCAAGAACCCGATCGAAGTTGCACGAATTGTGCGTTCCTTTGATCCGTGTATCGCCTGCGCCGTACATGTGGTGGAAGGCGACAGGGAGATAGGTCGCTTCCGAATTTGCTGATACCTCTGTTTGTCGATAGAACGCGATAAAAAAAGGCGGAGTCCTTGAGCTCCGCCTTTTTTTATCGCGCCCGTAGATGTGCCGTTACGTCACGGTCAATGCTGAAATGGACATACTTCTATCAGACGATCGAGATTAATTCTGATTTCACAACTGGGACAATTCTGAGGATGAATTCTGCCGTGGATTCCTCGGTGATCTGTAGCGGAGTCTCATCTTACCGTCGAACCGACCCGAGATAATCATAAGACTTGAATTCTCCGCCCGGTGTCCTGCCATCAAAGCTGAAGACGGCGGCGCTCTGATATGGCTGTACTTCGGGTTTCTTGATCACGATGTTGGATCATGGGAACGGTAGATTACGATGTTGTTGAATTCTTCATCCTCAAACAAATCAGGAACAGTTTTCAGCCGCAGCTGTTCAAGGGGAACAAACCGATC
>Ga0116143_10000867_pt1 | contig 39330 bp, 37 predicted proteins | sample AD_UKC034_MetaG_FD_89745 | JGI IMG/M metagenome (GOLD analysis project Ga0116143, IMG submission 89745) | Active sludge microbial communities of municipal wastewater-treating anaerobic digesters from USA - AD_UKC034_MetaG | ecosystem: Engineered > Bioreactor > Anaerobic > Digestate | place: USA... | reverse complement strand
TTATGGCCTATTGAAAATATTTATCGATTGGAAAGGAGTATTTTATGAAAAAGGAAAAAAATCGCGTCTTCATTTTCGACACCTCCCTGCGTGACGGTGAGCAATCGCCAGGCAACAGTATGAACACGGAAGAAAAACTGATTTTGGCCCGGCAGCTTGAAAATTTGGGTGTGGACATTATCGAAGCGGGATTTCCCATCGCCTCGGATGGAGATTTTGACGCCGTCAGGCAAATCGCCAAAGTCATCAAGAAATCGCAGGTAGCAGGGCTTGCGCGCGCCAACAAACAGGACATCGACCGGGCCTGGCAGGCCATCAAGCACGCAGCCCATCCTCGTATCCATACCTTCATCTCCTCATCAGATATCCATTTGCAATACCAGCTGAAAAAAAGCCGCGAACAGGTGCTCTCGGAAGCAGTCGCCGCGGTCAAGCTTGCCCGCTCCTATACGGAAAACGTCGAGTTTTCCCCCATGGACGCGACACGATCCGATCGGGATTACCTGGTGGAAATGGTATCGGCGGTCATTGACGCCGGCGCATCCGCTGTGAATATTCCGGACACGGTCGGCTACGCCATTCCGGAGGAATTCGGTCAATTAATCGCTTATCTGATTGCCAACGTAAAAAATCTCGGAGATACGGTTATTTCCGTTCACTGTCACAACGATCTTGGCCTTGCCGTCGCCAATTCTCTGTCCGCCATCCGTAACGGGGCAAGGCAGGTAGAATGCACTATCAATGGAATCGGCGAACGCGCCGGTAACACGGCCATGGAAGAAATCGTCATGGCGCTGGCCACGCGTAAAGATCTTTTCGGACTTTACACCAAAATCAAAACCGACCAGATTTACAAAACATCGCGCCTGCTCACACAGATCACAGGTATTCCGGTTCAACCCAATAAAGCCATCGTCGGCGCCAATGCATTTGCACACGAATCGGGCATTCATCAGGACGGCCTGATTAAGGAAAAAATCACTTATGAAATTATGACTCCCAAATCCGTCGGCATCAGCGATACCCACATTGTCTTAGGCAAGCACTCCGGACGGGCCGCCATCGCGCATCATTTAAAAAAGATGGGGTATCTGCTCGACGATGAGCAACTCAACCGTGTGGCAGCCAAAGTCAAATCTCTGGCGGACATCAAAAAGGACATTTATGACGAGGATCTGGAAGCTATCCTGTACGAAGAAGTATACCGGGGCGAGGAGAAATATCAACTGGTTTATCTGAATGTGGTAAGCGGCAATGTGGCGATTCCCACGGCAACCATGGAAATGAAAGTTGATCAGGAAATCCTGCGCGACGCAGGCTTCGGCAACGGGCCGGTGGATGCCACCTTTGCCGCCATCCGGAACATCACCAAGACCAATTATCAACTATTGAAATACGTGGTCAACGCCATTACCGGCGGATCGGACGCACAGGGAGAAACCATGGTTCAGCTCAAATACAACGATCATTCCGTCGTGGGACGGGGCGCACACCCCGATGTCATTGTCGCGTCCGCCAAGGCCTATATCAACGCGCTCAACCGGCTGGAATTTTTAAAAAACAACGTAAAGAAGGTTCAAGTTGAATTAAGCTGAAAAATAGAGTATTGAGTCTTCCTGTTTTCGCATTGAAAAGCATTTCATTCTTCAAGGAGTTCATAACGTGGGATATACGATAACGGAAAAAATATTTATGGCGCATACAGACCTCAAAGACATCCAGGCGGGCCAGTTGATTAATGCACGCGTCGATATCGCGCTAGGCAACGACATTACTGCACCTATCGCCATCAAGGCATTCCGGGCAGCAGGCGGAAAAAAGGTTTTCGACAAGAATAAAGTGGCTCTGGTCCTTGACCACTTCACTCCCAACAAAGACATCAGCTCCGCTCAGCAATGCAAGACCGTGCGGGAATTCGCCATGGAATTCGGTGTAACGCACTTTTACGAAGGCGGTCAGGTGGGTGTCGAACATGCGCTCTTGCCGGAAAAAGGCATTGTTCTTCCCGGCGATCTGGTCATCGGCGCAGACAGCCACACTTGCACCTATGGGGCACTGGGCGCATTTGCCACAGGCGTGGGCAGTACCGATCTTGCCGCCGCCATGCTTACCGGCGAACTCTGGTTTAAAGTACCTTCCAGCATGAAATTCGTCATTTTCGGTAAGCTTCCCAAATGGGTATCCGGAAAAGATCTGATCTTGAACATCATCGGACGCATTGGTGTTGACGGCGCGCTTTATTCCGCCATGGAATTTACAGGCGAAACCATCGACAGCCTGCCGATGGCGGACAGACTGTCGATGGCCAACATGGCCATTGAGGCGGGAGCAAAAAACGGCATTTTTGCGCCGGACGCCATTACAAAAGCCTATGTAGAAAAGAGAGCCGGACGACCCTATACCGTTTACACATCCGACACAGACGCGGTTTATTCCCAAATCATAGAAATCGATACAAGCAAACTGGAGCCGCAAATTGCCTTCCCTCATTTGCCGTCCAACGTCAGAGGCGTCAGCCAGGCAGGCAACGTAAAAATTGATCAGTCGCTGATCGGCTCCTGCACCAACGGCCGAATCGAAGACCTGCGCATTGCCGCACAAATCCTGAAAAATCGCAAGGCCGCTCCGGGCGTTCGGCTGATCGTGGTTCCTGCCACGCCTTTCATATACAGACAGGCCATGCACGAAGGACTTCTGGACATTTTCATGGAGGCAGACGCGGTGATCTCACCTCCGTCCTGCGGCGCATGTCTGGGTGGCCATCTTGGCATTCTGGCCGACGGAGAGGTTTCCGTCGCCACAACTAACCGGAATTTTGTCGGGCGCATGGGGCATCCCGGAAGCGCCGTTTATCTGGCCAGTCCCGCCGTAGCCGCCGCATCCGCCGTACTGGGACGTCTCGCTTCACCGGAAGAACTTTAACTTTAAAGGAATTATTCGTATGATTTTTACAGGAAAAGTCTGGAAATTTGGAGATAACATTGATACGGACGCCATTATTCCCGCCCGTTATTTAAACACATCCGATCCCGCCGAACTGGCAAGGCATTGTATGGAGGATGCAGATCCGGATTTTGTTGCCAAAATGACATCCGGCGACATTATTCTGGGCGGAGAAAATTTCGGGTGCGGATCATCCCGGGAACATGCGCCGATCGCCATCAAGGCTTCGGGAATTGCCTGCGTGGTCGCCAAGAGTTTCGCCCGTATTTTCTACCGCAACGCCTTTAACATGGGATTGCCGATTTTTGAATCCCGCGACCTGGCAGACGCGATTGCCGAAGGACGGCAAATCACGATAGACAGCGCCAAAGGAACCATTACCGTTGCAGACGCGGACCGGACATTTTCCATTCGCCCGATTCCGCCCTTCATGGAACAGCTGATTGCCGACGGCGGTCTGATGAAACACATTACAAAAGCTCGAGGAGAAAATGACTGAAAAAACTTATCATATTGCCGTATTTGCCGGAGACGGCGTCGGACCGGAAATTATGAAGGAGGCCCTGAAGGTCCTCAAGGCCGTGGCCGACAAAAGTGACATCAAGCTTTATTTTGAAGAGGGTCTTTTAGGAGGCAGCGCTTATGATGTTTTCGGCGTCCCCCTTCCTGATGAAAGTTTGAAACTGGCCCTCGCAAGCGATGCCGTCCTGCTGGGCGCCGTGGGCGGCCCAAAATGGGAAGGTCTCGATTACAGCGTAAGGCCAGAACGGGCTCTCTTGGGGCTTCGGGAAAAGCTTGGTCTTTACGCAAACTTGCGTCCGGTGAGCGTTTTTGAGGAACTGCTGGATGCCTCACCGCTGAAAAAAGAAGTGGTGCAGGGCATCGATATTATGATTGTTCGGGAATTGACCGGTGATCTTTATTTCGGCAAGCCCCGCGGCGTATCGCAAGACCAAAACGGCAAACGCACCGGTATCAACACCATGATTTATACAGAGGAAGAGATTCGCCGTATCGGTTATCGCGCGTTTGAACTGGCGCTCAAACGCCGGAAAAACCTTTTATCCGTGGATAAAGCGAATGTTCTGGAAACCACGGAGCTTTGGCGGACAGTGATGACGGAAATCGGAAAGGATTATCCCGAGGTAACGCTAAAGCACATGTATGTCGATAATTGCGCCATGCAGCTGATTCGCAATCCGTCGCAGTTTGACGTGATTGTGACCACCAATCTGTTTGGCGACATATTAAGCGATGAAGCCGCCATGTTAACCGGCTCCATCGGCATGCTGCCCTCGGCGAGCCTTGGCCTGGAAAAAGCTCTGTATGAACCGATTCATGGTTCTGCACCGGACATTGCCGGAAAAAACATCGCCAATCCCCTGGCGACCATTTTATCGGCAGCCATGATGCTGCGTCATTCCATGGATAGACCCAAGGAAGCAGATTTTATCGAAAAAGCGGTGGCAGATGTGTTAAAAGAGAGATGGCGAACACAGGATATTCATTCTGCGGGCTGCAAACTGGCCGGAACGGAAGAAATGGGAAACGCCGTTCGTGAGAAAATCATATCCGGAAATTTTTAAACATCAGAAAGGGAGACGGTCTTGAAGGGCAAAATTCTGATCGTTGATGATGAAGAATCGGTTCGCGAACTGTTTTCCGGCGTTTTCACCGATGAAAACTACGAAGTCATTCAGGCGGAAAACGGCCAACAAGCGCTGGAAATTCTCAAAGGAGACGATATTGACGTTATCTTCCTTGACTTGAAGCTCTTCGGCATGAACGGCATTGATCTGTGCCGTCAGATCCGGGAAACAAAGCCCATCTCCATGATTTTCGCTGTCACCGGCTGGGCACCCCTTTTTGAAATCGAAGAATGCCGCGAGGCGGGATTTGACGATTATTTTGAAAAGCCACTCGACATGGACATTCTGCTGGATGTTGTGGATGATGCATTTAAAAAACTGAACCGGTGGAAAAGGCGATACAGCAGCACCTCCAGATAGGCAGTTTTGTCAGAACAGGTCCGGCACAACATGCTCCAAACCCCAACTATTGTAGAGAGCATCCCCCTATCTCCGCCTTTGGCGGCCATCTATTCCCGTCTGGGTTTCAAAAAAAGGACAACGGTTCTTTCCTCCACGGAGAAAAGGCAGACAGACCAATCCATCGCCCGCGCCACTTCCCTGATTGCTCTTCGCGGTTCCTTTCTTCGGCTTTCCATTCTCGATAATGACGGGCGGACCATCCGGTTCGACGGGAATTGGTCTTTTGAAAGCGTCAAACTGGCCGTTTTTTTGGGAGATTGCCGAGAAGCCGCATTGCTCGGCGCAACGGCCGGCAGCAACATCATGGACGCCATCCGAAATCAAACAAGCCAGGACGATTTTGCAACTGCCGTCGTTTACGACGCCACCGCCAGCGAAATGACTGACAGAGCCCTCGATTGGCTCTCGGATTACATCAATCGACAGCTCCGGCGCGAAGGCAAACATCTCTCCAGCCGGCGTTTTTCAGCGGGCTACGCAGATTTCGCCCTTGAAAATCAAAAAATCTTTCATGAAAAGCTGTCCCTTGCCCAAATCGGCGTCGGTCTTACGGAAAGCTTTCTTTTAACGCCTGAAAAATCCGTCACCGCGATCAGCGGCATTCTGCCCTGACCGCAATTTTTACTCCAAATCTCGGCCGCCTTCCGCAAACACTCTCTATTCATTTTCGGTTCTTTTCTTCCGTTTCCTGGTTTTTCCACTCCGAAGCCGGACCGTTCTCTTTTGGTACTCATCCAAGAACTCTTTGGATGACAAATACTTATCTGCAAACGACACGATAAAGGATTCTTTGTATTTGGGAGGAACCAACGTCAGCGGCCACATATGCTTGACAATAATATCCTCTTCGATGTCATTGATGACAAAATATTTTTTCGCGTTGGTCACAGCAATTGCCGGATGAGCAATTCCGTGAAACTTGTCGCGCGGCAGGTCCGGAACATCATGGTTGCGCCAGTCGTACAGAAAAAAGTCGTGCAACAGAGCACCGCGCGCCGCCGATCGGTAATCCAGTTTGAAATACTTGCAAATTCGATAAGAGAAATACGCCACATCATGCACATGTTCATAAATTGAGGAGTTGTGATGAAAAAAGTTCTTCAGTTTTAAAAATTCTTCATGCTGTAAAATGTCCTGCACCGTTTCAAAATACTCCTTTTCAAACGGCGTCCGGCCGGCCATTTCCATCATGATTTTTTCCTGCACGGGTTTTATAAAAGAATTCAATCTGCTTTTAATACGCCGATTCATGTTCTCATAGATATACTTATTCAAATCGGGAAATGCCTTAAGCAGACGTTGAAATGATTTTAAACTGGCCTCGATTTCTGCGTTGCTTAAATTGAAATATTCTTCGTAAAGATACCCCACAGCCCTCCGGAAAGCGGCCAGTGACATTACGGAAAATGTATAATCAATCCAGAAATACACCATGAAAGCTATCGCTGTGAACTTGACCACATTCTCCTGGAGCAACATCACCCGTTTGAATATTTCCGGATGGACAAAAACAATAAAAAGAGACACCAGAAACATCCAGAAGAGGGAAAAATGCAGACAGATGCGGCCGTGAAGATTCCACCGGTATTCAGAGTAATCCCAAAGCTTTAGCTTAAAAATTTTCTCGGAAAGAAAGCCCACGGCATATTCCAGCCCCGTAATCGCCAGACCGAAAATGACAAAGCGCAAAACAGCAGGACTGTCTTGAAAAACGGACTGCATGACAATGGTGAGGAATGCTCCCAAACCGTAAATCGGAATAAAAGGACCAAACAGAAATCCCGCATTGACAAACTTTCTCTGGGTGGCAGACCGGTAAAGCACCTCCAGCACCCAACCCATAAAACAATAAACCGCAAAAAGTACGAGATAATAAAAAAAACCCGCCTGGTCATTGATCATCATATCCAATCCATAGCCTTCCTTTTCCTAGCCTTTTGATCCGGATGGAAACCGCCTTCCTGTATTTCCACCAGGAGGAACCATCCAGCAAAACTTCGTGGCGCAGGTTACAACATCAGCAAGATCTTGTGAAGAGGTTTTGCTTCCCTGACTGAACAATCCATTGACTATAAAAGGAGAACTTTGCTAAATAGCAAACGGAGGGCAACCCACATGCAAAAAATCAAACTGGGCATCAGTTCCTGTCTTTTGGGAAACTCCGTCCGCTATGACGGTGGCCACAAGCTGGATTCTTTCTTGAAAGAAACCTTGGGACAATATGTGGACTATGTACCCGTCTGTCCGGAAGCTGAATGTGGCATGGGTATCCCCCGGGAACCCATGAGACTGGAAGCACATTCAGGCGTCATCCGTCTGCTCACCCGAACTTCCAGGGTGGACAAAACCGAATTGATGGTTTCCTGGGCAAAAAAACGGGTAGCGGAACTGGCTGAAGAAGATCTCTGTGGCTTTATTTTTAAAAGCAATTCTCCTTCCAGCGGCATGGAAAGAGTTAAAGTATATAGCGAAAAAGGCATTCCTTCAAAAACGGGCGTCGGACTGTTCGCTCATGTCTTTATGAAGCATTTTCCCCTGCTGCCGGTTGAAGAGGAAGGGCGCCTTTCCGACCCCGGCCTTCGGGAAAATTTTATCGAAAGAATCTTTACACTCAACCGATGGCGCGACATTCGTCACGGAAAATCCAGCCGGAAAGCGCTGATCGACTTTCACACCCGCCACAAGCTCCTGCTTTTGTCGCACAGCCCAAAGCACTACTCGGAAGTGGGAAGACTGGTCGCCTCTCAAAAAAGCATGAATCTTCCGATCCTCTTTTCGCGATATGAAGCATTGCTGATGGAAGCCTTGAAACTGAAAACAACCCCCAAAAAAAACGCCAATGTTCTTGAACACATGATGGGCTATTTCAAGAAAAACCTGTCTCCGGCAGAAAAAGTGGAAATGATGGAAATTATCCATGCCTACAGAAACGGATTTCTTCCATTGATTGTTCCGATGACCCTTATGGGCCATTATGTCCGGAAATACGACCAGCCCTACCTGAAGGAACAAATTTATCTCAACCCGCATCCACTGGAAATGCAGCTAAGAAATCATGTATAGAAAACAGACGGAATGTCATGAGAGATCGATCGACCAGTTTTAGATTGAATTCAACCTATTATACCAACAAGGAGCCTTTATGCAAGTACTCGCACTAAATTCCAGCCCCAGAACCGACAAAGAGAGCTGCACCTTTTTCATGCTGAACGCCCTCGTGGAAGGAATGAGGGAGGCAGGTGCAGATGTGGAAGTCATCAATCTGCGCAGCAAGAAAATCAACCATTGCATCGGCTGCTTTTCCTGCTGGACGAAAACACCCGGTCAGTGCGTTCATAAAGATGATATGACGCAGGAAATTTTTCCCAAATGGCAGGCCTGCGACATGGCGGTTTACGCATCTCCTCTCTATTACCACACCGTGAACGCCATGATGAGCAAGTTTATGGAACGGACACTGCCGGCAATTTACCCTTTTTTCGAAAAAGACGAGAATGGAAACACGTTCCACCCGATAAGATACAGAATTCCTCCCTTGGTCTTGTTGAGCGTGTGCGGATTTCCTGAAGCGTCGGAATTCAACGCCATGCTGGAATTTTTCGAGCGCACGCAACATCAGAACATCACTCCGCTGGGGGCCATATGCCGAGCGGGCGCTTCCCTTTTAACCGTGCCCGCATTAAAAAACAAGGCCAGTGACGTTTTACAGGCAACCCGGCAGGCAGGACAGGAATTGATCAAGGAAAAGAAAATATCTCCCGAAACGCTTGCCCGGATCAGCCAACCCATCGGCAGTCCGGAATCCTTCCGGAAAATGGGCAACCTTTTCTGGAAAACCTGCATTGCCGAAAGGGTCACACCAAAAGAATTTGATGAAAAGAAAATGGTTCCGCGTCCGACAAATCTCGAAGAATTTCTGTTCGTTTTCCCGTTCGGCCTCAATGCCGGAGCCGTAACGGACAGCAAAGTTTATCTGCAGTTTCATTTTTCCGGAGAAGTGAACGACGCTTGCCATTTCATCATTGCAAAAGGAAAAGTGGAGGCATGTCCGGGCGTTTGCGAAAAACCGGACCTGACCATTGAAACACCTTTCAGCGTCTGGATGGACATTATGACGCGCAAATCCGACGGCGCCAAAATGCTGATGGAAGGAAAATACCAGGTCCGTGGAGACGCCTCTCTCATGCTGACGCTGTTTCAAACCGGGAATCAACATGTTTGAAAAAATTCGCCAATCCTTCAAGCTGGACCGGGATCTGGAAGATTTTGAAATTGTTCATGAAACGATTCAGAAAGACATTATTTTCAAAGGAACCAATCTCTGGATTCTCGCCTTTGCCATCGTCATCGCCTCGATCGGCCTGAATATGAATTCCACCGCCGTCATTATCGGCGCAATGCTCATTTCACCTCTCATGGGTCCGATCAACGGCATGGGTTACAGCATCGCCACGTATAATCTTCCTCTGTTTCGCAAAGCCGTGAAGCATTTCACCTTTGCCGTTATCGCCAGTTTGATCGCCTCCACATTATACTTTGCCATCAGTCCGGTTTCCACAGCCCATTCCGAACTGCTGGCCAGAACAACTCCGACCATTTACGATGTGCTCATCGCCCTGTTCGGCGGCATGGCGGGAATCGTGGCCATCAGTAGCAAATCCAAAGGCAATGTCATTCCCGGCGTGGCCATCGCCACAGCTTTGATGCCTCCTTTATGCACTGCCGGGTATGGCCTGGCAACAGTTCAATTTAATTACTTTTTCGGCGCCTTCTATCTTTTCACCATTAATACGGTTTTTATTGCTTTGGCCTCCGTCGCCGTGTCCCAGGCTCTGAACTTTCCCAACCGCTCTGTTTTGGACGGAGAACAAAAACGAAAAATCAACAATATGGTCACGGTTATCATTCTGGTCACCATTATTCCCAGTGTGTACTTTGGCTACGGACTGGTGCAAAAAGAGGCTTTTATGGAGAGGTCTTCCCGGTTCACGCGAAATGTCTCCATCGTGGAGGGAACCTATCTGCTCAAAGAAGAAGTTAATCCGGAAAACCGGACCATTACCCTCATCTACGGAGGAAATACGCTGAATGTTCAACAAAAAAGGGCCATTACGGAAAAGGCAAAGGATTTTTCCCTGGAAGACGTCAAGCTGATCTTTAAACAAGGTTTTTCCATTGATGATGTCGGGGAACGGGACGCGCAAGCGGACGGGCAGATGAATGCATTGAAAGCGGAAATCAATCGTTTACAGTTCATTTTAAACGAAAAGGCCAAAAACGAAAAAAAACTCAAGGCACGGGCCCTGCTCGGTCAGCAAATCCTCACCGAAATCAAACCCTTATATCCTCAAATCCTTGGCTGCGCCTTTGCGGAGGCCAACGCTTTCGGACGTCTTGACGATACTGGAGAAAAGCACACAGATATCGTCGTATTTAAAATTCAGCCCAGAAGTTTGAAAGCAGCGGACAAAAGAAAAATCAAAAGATGGCTACAAACACGAAGCGAAATCAAAAACATCAGAGTCTTTTATGAGCAGTAAGACTCTCTCGGTTTCAGCGCCCGGCTGCATCCGAAATAAGAGACGGCCGGTTCAGAGGCAATTCCTGAACCGGCCGTCTTACGGTACAGCCGTTCACTTCGGGTAGTTCTGGAATAACCTGGAAAAGGGATCGGAACGATAATCCACTCCCGTCGTTTTAAGCCGACATCCCTCCCAGGCGCTTGAGAGCTTCAATTCTATCCTCAAGAGGGGGGTGAGTCATAAAAAGAAGCTTCAAGCCATGCCCGGAAGGTTTTCCACTGATTCCGAAAGCGCTCATCGAATCCGGCAAAGGTTCGTGGCTACCGCGCTGCAGACTCTCCAGCGCGGCGATCATGCTGCCCACGCCCGCCAGTTTTGCGCCTCCCTCGTCCGCCCGGTATTCTCTCTGTCGGCTGAACCACATGACGATGACACTGGCCAGGATACCAAACACAATTTCAGCAACAATCGTGGTCACCAAAAAACCCAAACCACGTCCTTCTTCATTTTTGAGGATGACACGGTCCACAAAATACCCGACCACCCGGGCGATAAAGATCACAAACGTATTGACAACACCCTGAATCAGCGAAAGCGTTACCATATCTCCATTGGCGACATGACTGATTTCATGCCCCAGCACCGCTTCAACCTCATTTCGGTTCATGGTTCGCAAAAGACCGGTGCTCACGGCCACCAGCGCATTATTTTTATTCATGCCGGTGGCGAAGGCGTTTGGCGAATCCGAATCAAAGACGGCCACTTCCGGCATGCCGATACCGGCCATCGACGCCTGTTTTTTCACGGTGTCCACCAGCCAGATTTCCGCGGCGCTTCTGGGCTGAACAATGACCTCGGCGCCCATGGCTCTTTTGGCCATCCACTTGGACATGGCCAGCGAGATGAACGATCCGCCAAAGCCGAAGACCGCCGCGAATATCAGCAGGCTGACATAATTTATGCCATTGGCAGTCAAAAACCGGTCCGCACCCAGAAGATGCACCACAATGCTCAAAACCACCATCACGGCGATGTTGGTCAAGATAAACAGGAAAATCCTCTTCATATTTTCTCCTCCGTTGATTTATCGTCATAATATTTCGCTCTTATATCACAAAGCGCATTTTAGAGCGTGCGAAATTATCTTAGTGTCAAGTCGCGGAATGTCAAGCCATTATTCAATGCCAAAATACTGATTGATGGACCCAAACGCCACGCGGAGCATTTTATCAATATCCTCTTCTTTCACAACGTAAGGCGGCATAAAATATATAATATTCCCCAGGGGACGCAAAAGCACTCCCTTTTCGAGGGCAATCCGGTAAATGCCGTATCCGACACGTTTCCGCCAGTCAAAAGGCTTTTTTGTTTTTTGATCCTCCACGAGTTCCAGGGCGCCGATCATCCCCAACTGGCGGTATTCGCCCACTTGGGGATGGCCATCAAAGAGAGCCATAGCTTTCTCGGCTATAAGCTTTGATTTCATTACGTTTTTCCCCAACACGTCTTCATCCTGAAAAATGCGCAGCGATTCCCGCGCCACCGCGCAGGCCAGCGCGTTTCCCGTATAGCTGTGCGAATGCAAAAACGCTTTCATCTCCGTATAGTCAGCATAAAATGCTGAATAGATTTCATCCGTTGCCACTACCAGCGACAAGGGCAGGTAGCCCGCGGTAATGCCTTTGGACAGACACATCATATCCGGGCTGATGCCTGCATGCTCGGAGGCAAACATTTTTCCTGTCCTGCCGAACCCCACAGCAATTTCATCGGCAATCAGATGCAGGGAATACCGGTTACAAAGGTCGCGCAATTTCCTTAAATAGATGGAAGGATAGATTTTCATGCCCGCCGCGCATTGCACCAGCGGCTCGATGATGATGCCGCAGATTTCTTCGGCGTATTCACATACCAGGCGCTCCAACGATTCAAAACATTCGGCGCCGCAGTTCTTGCGATGTTTTCCATAGGGACAGCGATAACAATCCGGCCCCGCTGCTTTGAAAGTATCCAGCATCAACGGTTTATAGATTTTGCTGTAGAGATCGAGATCGCCCATAGAAAGAGCGCCAAGCGTTTCTCCGTGATAAGCATCCGTGATCGCAGCAAATTTTGTTTTTTGGGGTTTTCCGGTTTGCTGATGATAATGAAAACTCATCTTCAGCGCCACTTCCACCGCCGAGGAACCGTTATCGGCAAAAAAAACCTTGGTCAGGCCTTTCGGTGAAATGCGTACAATCTCTTCGGCAAGCTCAATAGCCGGCACATGCGAAAAGTTGGCAAAGATGGCATGCTCCAGTTTTTCGGCTTGTTCACGAAGCGCCCGATTGAGCCGTTCGTTGGCATGTCCGAACAGATTCACCCACCAGGAGGACACGGCATCCAAATAACTTTTTCCTTCCACATCATAAAGATAGGCGCCCTTCCCCCATTCCAGAACAATCGGCGGAAAATCCTCATAATCCTTCATCTGCGAACAGGGATGCCAGATATATTGTAAATCCTTTTCCTGAAAATGTTTCAATCCTATCTCCTTCCATGGCAGGAATAAAGTCCCGCACAGACTAACTTATTATTTTGCCAGCCGAAAGGCACGGGCGACCGTCCGCTATTCATTATGCAATCACGCCCAGTTCACTTCCCACGTCTTTGATGGTGATGATCGCCCTTGTGAGATCCTCCTTTGTGTGCGTGGCCATGACATTGATGCGCAGGCGGCTCGTGCCTTCAGGGACCGTCGGAGGCCTGATGGCGGAAACAAATATTCTCCTTTCCATCAATCGTTCGCTGAAGGCAACCGCCACTTCCGGCCTCCCCACGAAAACAGAGATGATCTGGGTCGGATAATTCCACGTTTGAAAACCCGCTTGGCAAAGTTCCTGTCGAAGCCAACGGGCATTGGTCAGCAAAGTCTCTCTAGCCTGCGGTTCCGTCTGAACAATCTTCAAAGCCGCAAGTGATACGGCAATGCTTGCCGGCGACAAAGCGGTTGAAAAAATAAAACTGCGCGCCCTGTTCACCAGATAATCCACCAGATCCCTTGATCCGGCTACAAATCCGCCTTCACTGGCCAGAGCCTTGCTGAATGTTCCCACCATAATATCCACGCCTTCCGGCAGATCGAAATGATCCGCCGTGCCGCCGCCATTTTTCCCGAAAACACCGGTGGCATGCGCGTCATCCACCATCAGCAGCATATCATAGCGGCGGGCAATATCCACGAGACCGGGCACGGGCGCAATATCTCCATCCACACTGAAAAGGCCGTCGCTGACCAGCAAACCGCGCTTTCCGCGATACTTTTCGACTTTTTGCTCCAGATCCTCCATATCGCCATGTTCATAAACCACAATTTCTGCACCGGAAAGACGGCAGCCGTCAATAATACTGGCATGGTTAAGTCGATCGGAAAAGATCACCCAGTTTTTATCGGCAATCGTTGAAATAATGCCGAGATTGGCCATATAACCGGTGTTGAAAATCAGAGCCGCCTCGGTTCCCTTAAAAGCGGCAATTTCCTCTTCCAGTTGCTTGTGAAGTTCATAGCTGCCGGTGGTCAGCCGCGATCCGCCTGATCCTGTTCCGAACTTCTCAATCGCCTCCTGCGCGGCCTGTTTAAGCCGTTCATCCGAGCATAACCCCAAGTAGCTGTTGGAAGACATCATCAGATAGTCTTCTCCGGCAATCATCACGTGAGCGCTCTGCTGTGACTGCATGTATCTCATGCGCCTGTAAAGGCCTGCCGCTTGAATTTGCTGAAGCTTTTCGCTGAACATTTCGTTTTTTCCCATTTAGACCATCCCCATCAACCTTTTCAAATTCTCAAAATTTATAAAACGGATCCCAAATTGCCGGATTTGCTCTGCCTGCCCTTGCTCCCCTTCATCCGTCCGCAGATCGGGAAAAGTCAAAATCGCTTTCATTCCGGAGAGCTTTTGTATGGTGGAAATATTGTCTTGTTCCAAAGGACTGTTTCCAAAACGGTTGAAAAGGATGCCGGAAATCCGGATTCCAACCTTTTCTGCATACGCCAGTGTTAACAACGTATGATTAATGGTTCCCAGACCCGAACGGGCAACCAGCAAACAGGGAAGACCGGCCGTACGAATGACGGCATCCTGCATGACTCCTTCATCATTCAGCGGTACAGCCAGACCGCCTGCTCCTTCCGCGATAATGACTTCGTAGCGGTTTTTCAAATGCTGAAGCCTTTCTTGGATAACAGCCGGATTAATGCGACGGCCGGACCATCGGGCGGCCAGGTGCGGAGCGACGGGATCCGCAAAGGCAAAAGGTGTCGTCAGCTCCGGCTGTTCGTCAAAGCCGGAAACAAGACGGACAAAGGCCGCATCAGCCGAAACTTCAGATCCCCCCATGTTCGTCGTACCGCTGGCCACCGGCTTGAAGTAAGCCGTTCGATACCCGTTTTTCATGAACAGATGCATCAACGCGGCGGCAACTACCGTCTTGCCGACATCCGTGTCCGTTCCGATAATGTAAATCCCCCGGCTCATGTCCGCATACTCCCGAGATTCATTCGCAGGCAAGGCATATCAAAAGAGACTCTGCACGCAAAGCGATTTTTCCGCCATGGATTTGCCGAATCAGGACTGAGAAATGGATTTTACCCTTTCCTTTCTTGAAAAAAATCTGGAATATTCGATTGACAAGGCACCTGTCCGGCCCTATACTCCGCCATCTTTTTTCAGGAGAGCCACATGAAAAAAATATTCACCACCTTGGCCATGATTTTCTTGTTAGTTCCCGGATGTTCATCGGCGCAAAAACCTTCGCCGGAAGAGCAATTTAAGAAAAGTTTTCCTCTCCATTCGTACGAATCATTTGCCGCCACATCCGTCAAGGGCGTTTATGAAATCTATAACGGTCGCCAGATTTATTATTATCTTCCGGAAGGAGATGTTCTTTTTCTGGGCAGCATTATCACCAAAGACGAGAAAAATCTGACCCAGGAAAGCCAATCCAAAAAAGCAGCCGCCAAAATGGCCAAGCTTGATCTGACCAAGGCCGTCAAAATCGGCAATGGAAAAACAGAAGTTGTGGAATTCATTGACCCAAACTGCTATTATTGCAGGATTTCCTTCAACTTTTTCAAAGAGCGAATGAACGACGTCACTCTGTACGTTTTTTTCTTTCCGCTCAACGATTCTTCAGCAAAGAAAGTTCAGCATATTCTGTGCTCCAAGGATCCATCGTCAACCTACAATGAGGTTTTGAGCGGCAAGCTCGACAAGGAATCACAGATTCCTCCATGCGAAAACAAGGAAGCAGGCGATATATTGAAGGCGCATCAGGCGGCAGCCGCAAGCGTCGGCGTCCGCGGAACACCGATGTTTTACATCAAAGGCCAGGTTGTTCCGGGTTTTGAGCAGGCAGCAATCGAAAAACTACTCAAGAAATAAACCAGATGCGAAAAAGTTCTGCGCCGGATAGGACTGACGAACTTGAAAAAACGGCAACTCTGTCAAAACAGCCTTTTCCCGATCCGGAAAAAACCGTTGGGTGCGCTCAAAACAACATCTTGACAGAAAAACATTTTTTTTATAGTTCCCTCCCCCGCGGAACGGAACGTTCATAAACGGATCGACAACAGAAAAAAATAGAAGGCCATGTTGAAAGCTGTTTGAGGCTGACGGTATATTGGGTGGAGGGAAAAAGAAGCCGATGATTGAACAAATTGGAGGCGGGTGGTTGTCTCCAGGAAAACGCCCGTGAAAACAAGAACAGTTGTAAATGAAAAGAAAAGGAGAAGGAGAAAGGGTATGAAAAGAAGCATTATCAGTATTGCGGCAGCGTTATTGATCGCAATGATGTTTATGGCCTGTGCCGATGAAAAAGGGCCGGCGGAACTGCCCATGCAGGCAGCGGAGCAGGCTGTGAACGCCGCCAAAGCGGAAGCCGTAAAATTTGCTCCCGAAAAGGCAGCAGGCTTGGATGCGGCCTTGGCTTCCGTCAAGGAAAAAATGGCCAAAAAGGAATATAAAGAAGCATTAGCCGAAGCGCAGACCATTCCCGATAAGGCCAAAGAAGTGCTCACCGCCGCAAAAGCGAAAAAGGACGAACTGACCAAAAAATGGGATGAGTTGGTACAAGCCGTTCCTCCTATGGTTGCCGCACTTCAGACCAAAGTGGATGAACTGGGTCAGTTGAAAAAACTCCCCAAGGAAATGACGGCCGAAAAAATGGCAGAAGCGAAAGCAGGTCTGGATGCTGTCAAAGCTGATTGGGCCAAGGCCGAAGAAAGCTTCAAGGCAGGAAACTTTTCTGAAGCGTTGACGGCGGCCGGCGCCATCAAGGAAAAAGCAACAAAACAGATGGAAGCACTGGGTCTTTCCATCGCCCCGGCGGCACCGGCAACTCCCGGCACCCCGGCAGTGCCGGCAGCTCCGGCAGCCCCCAAAGCAAAATCATAATTATTCAAAATAAAAATAAAATCATGTATTTACCAGGGGCACGGTATACCGCGCCCCTTTTTTCATTTCATTTCTTCGCGGAAAAGGTAAATCCTCACCGGTTTTTGCCCATCGACGTTATATCTTTGAAGAGATTCATTCTTTCCTTTACAGCCTCCGCCTTGGCCTTCTCCCCCCGTTCAAGATAAAGACTTTCCAGTCTGCTTAAATAGGCCCAAAGAGGCCTGCTCCATCCGTTGGCCGAGGCCGTATCAATACAGACGACCAGCAGATTTTCATCACCGGTCAGATATTTGATCCAGACACCGCATGCGACGAGCCTGGAAAGAGGGTCCTCCATGGCGGATATTTCACGGACAGCTTTTGCACTATCAGAAATGGCGGCAGCCTTCAAAACCCCGGCATAACGGACCGGCAGCCTCCGCGCATCAACAACACGGAAATCGCCCTTCAGGAAATGCAAATAGGCGGCGTCATAGGCTTCCGGCTCAATCCTGGCGATCTGCGTCATTTCGCTTGGATCAAAACTCTCCAAACAGGCAACATGCAAAGCATATTTCGTCAGATAAGCCACGGAAAGCAGTTGTAAGTCGTTGCCTGAGGCCATTTCCCTTTTGGATTTTGTAAAATGCGGCCCGCTGGATCCTTCCTTGCCCGTGAGAAAGCCGGTTTTGTAAAGCTCCAGCTGCTCATAGGCATTTTCCTTCCATTTGGGTGTCGGCGTTGCCGGTCCGCAGGCGACGACCACAAAAACAATTACAAATATCATGAATGTTTTCATGGCTTTTTAAACTCCGGAGGGTTTTTGGCGCCGATCATCGCCTCCAGTTTTTTGACGGCATTGTCCAGAGAGCGAACAACATCGTCAATGTCGGAGCGCAAAATGGAGAAATCTTCCATGCCTTCGGAGGCTTGCGTGCTAATTTTATTGATATTATCGATGGTTTTGTCCAGCTTATGCAGTTTGCCGGCCACATCTTTGAGAATCACGTTCACTTGGGGCAGAGCCCCTTCACGGCCATAGAGTTCTCCATCCGTCTTGTCGGCCATTTTATCCACTTTCTTCAGAATTTGCTCAACCTCCCCCGCGATGTCCCGCAGTTTTCTCAGTGATTCATACAGGGCTTTGACACTCGCCTCGTCCGAAACCGCCATTTCCACCAGCGACTTTTTGGAAGCAAGGCTGGAAGTAATTCTTTCGGCATTGCCAAGAGTGCGCTGCAACTCCCCACCGGGGTCGGACAGATTTTTGGTCAGAAGCTCGATATTTTCCGCAATCTTCGTAATCTTTTCCAAAACCGGCTCAATTTTGGCGATGGCGTCGTTAATGTCGTTGACAATGATAACTTCGGGAATCTTATTCTTTTCCAGCGGCGGGCTCTGTAAATCGTCCGTTTCCACGACAATGCTGGCAGATCCGATCAGTGGCCGGTATAAAATAAAATCGCTGTCCTGCCGAATCCATTGCACATGGCGGTCGGGAATGCGAATTTTGATCAGAACGACCCCTTTTTCATTCAGCTCCAGCGACTGCACTTTGCCGATGTCGAATCCCGAAAAAACAACCGGCATTCCCTGCGTAAAACCATCGCCGGACGGTGATGAAAGAGTAAAAACGTGCATTTTTTCAAAGACACCCTTTCCCATGGCCAGATAAAGCAGGGCCGCGGCCAGCAGAAGCGCCGTGATGAAAATAAAAAGACCGACTTTGGCTTCACGACTCAGGGACATAATCCACCATATTTATCCTTCATCCATTGGTAATCGAATATATGACAGTGAAAATACAAATCGTCAATTCTTTTCAAAGCCTCCGCAACCAGCTGGAAATCCTTCAAATGCGGAATCATCTTCAACGGCTGATCAATCAGCAGGACCGCCTCCCTGACCATTGCCGCCCGAAGCAGCATGACAAAAAATTTCTCTTCGGCAGTCAAAGCCGAATTGCGCTTATGAGCAATCCGGACCAGATCGAGCCTTTCCAGATATTCCAGCGCAAGTTTTTTGGCTTCATTTTTCGGCATATTCTCATGATACTGTTTAATGAGGGCAATATTCATATAAACATCCTGATTGGAAATCAGGGGCGCATCCGCAGAAACGGGCGCCGCATGCAGGGAATGGCTCTGCAGAAACTCATTGAACGATGCATGGATCGCCTGTTCGTTATCCATTAAATTTAAAGTAATTTTAGAATTAATGACAACACCTCAATGATCACGATGGCTGAAAAAACATTTACCATGCCTTGGGAAACGACAATGGGAATACTCGTCAATTCCCGCGATGCCCGCAATCCGAAACGGATGGGAATCAAAGTGATGAAAAATCCGTAAACCGCACACTTGAAAAGCGAAATCCATATATCCGAAAAATTGGTCGAATTCAAAAGAAGTTTGGAATAAACATCCATGCTCATCCCGAGCATCAGCCAGGAAAACAAATTGCCACTTGCCAAAAGGACAATGGAAAACAGGCTGCTCAAAAGAACAATGGAAATAATGCCGTTCATCACACGGGGAGCCAGCAAATAATCCATAATATCAATGTGAAACATCTCCAGCGTCCTGATTTCCTGGTTGACCTTCATCACCGCCATTTCCGTGTTGATCGCCGCGGAGGAACGTAACGTAATGAGCAAAACGGTCAAAAGCGGACACAACTCCGTGACAATCAGTCCCATGAGCACATGGCCAATATACTGCGTCAGCCCCAGCTCTTTCAACATGGTAAAAACAATGCCGATCAAAAGAGAGCCGAAAACGATTGAAACCAGCAAAAGGACCGGCAGGATCTGGACGGATGTAAAGTAAATCTGATTGATCAGCACCTCCCGCATGGCGCTTGTGTATGTTTTTCTTCTGAAGATGCGACGAAATACTCGGGCGGCAAAGGCAATGGTTTCGCCAAAATTCGTCAGCATCCGGATGGATCTGCGTCCCAGTTTTTCAAGGAAAGAATTCATCTTCTTGCTCTCCGGCATGTGTTTTTACATTAACACAGGATGTCGGATACTTCAAACAGACAGCGGAAATCAAAAATCGTCAATCCGTTTTTTTGTGCAACGCAATCTTCCGGCGGTTGAAAGGTTGCTTTTTCAGGCTCTGCCTTGGGCCAGCCTGCTTTTTTCTCCTGCCTCCGGTAACCATATCTTTTTGCTTTTGCTTTTTAATCAAATCCCTTTCCACATAAATCTTTCGTCCGGTTGACGGATCTGTGCCCGTCCGGTAGGCAAGCGCCGACCAGGTGGAAGGCAGGGGGGTGAAAATCTGCACCTGCTGCGGTGTTGTCCGAAGTTCTCGTGAGGCGAAGATTTTCAGTTCCCGCATGTCTTCCTCCCGGCAGCCTGGATGGGCGGCAAGAAAATAATAGGTCAGAAATTGCTTGAGCTTCTCCTCCTTGTTCATCTTTTCGAACAGGCTTTGAAAATGGAGAAGGGCAAGAGACGATGGTTTGCCCATTAAATTCAATACATCAAGAGAAACATGTTCGGGAGCGATCTTCATCTGGCCGGAAACATGGTATTTCACCACCTCGCGCAGGTAGGACAAGCCGTTTTTTTTATCCGCCAGAATCAGATCATGCCGGATGCCGGAAGTGACAAAAGCTTTTTTGACACCGGGAATCCGGCGAAGGTTTCTAAGCAGTTGAATCTGCCGGAAATGATCAACCTTCAAAGAAGGGCAAATCCTGGGATAAAGGCATCGTTTCCCGGCGCAAGCACCGGACACGGATGGCCGCGCACAGGACATGCCGTACATATTGGCCGTCGCTCCGCCGACATCCGACAAATAACCTTTAAAATCCGGAAGCGCGGCAATTTTTCGGGCCTCTTCCAAAACGGATTCCTCGCTGCGGCTAATCACGGTCCGGCCTTCGTGCAGGGCGATCGAACAGAAACGGCATTCGCCAAAACAGCCCCTGTGAGTAATCAGAGAAAAAGCAATGGTATCCAAAGCGAGGATCCGGCCCTGCTTTTTGTAATAAGGATGAGCATCGCGCATATATTCCGGTTTATAGACGCGGTCCAACTCCTCCGTGGACAGATGCGGCGATGGTGGATAATGAACAAGATAACGGTCTTTGTGTTTTTGGACAAGCCCCTTTGCCGTCACCGGATCATTGTTGGCACAGAAGATTTTGAACATTTCCGTGAAAGCCCTGTGGTTTTCAGCAACCACTTCAAAGGAAGGCAACTCCAGAAATCCCTGCGGCGGCTCCTTGGCAATGAGGCAGGTTCCATGGATATTATGAATATCTTTCCCCGCAGCCAATCTTTGGGCAATCTCCAGAACGGCTCGCTCGGCCATGCCGTAAGCCAAAATGTCGGCGCGAGCATCCAGGAGAATCGAACGTCGAACAGAATCCGACCAGTAATCATAGTGCGCAATGCGGCGCAAACTGGCCTCGACGCCACCAAGAACCAGCGGTCTGGAATTTTGAAAATATCGCCTGATCAGATTGGCGTAGGCGATAACAGCACGATCAGGGCGGCGATTGTTCCTGCCGCCGGGAGTCAGATCATCGGAATGCCTTTTTTTGCCAAGCGCCGTATAATTGGCAACCATCGAATCCAGACATCCGCCGGTGACGCCCCAGAACAGACACGGCTCTCCCAGTCGCATAATGTCTGATGCGCTTTCCACATCCGGCTGCGCAATAATGCCTACACGAAAACCTTCACGCTCCAGAAGCCTGCCGATGACGGCTACGCCGATATGGGGACTGTCAATATAAGCGTCCCCCGTGACCAGAATGACATCCAGCCGGCTCCAGCCTCTTTGTTTTAATTCTCCTGTTGTTGTCGGAAGGAACATCTGTACAAAGCCGTTTTACAAGATACCGATCATGAACAAGCCGGAAACCAGCGCACATCCAACGGCAAAGAGCGAAACTCGGCCCAGCCATCTGTGCGTGGCACGGGCGGTCCGTCGATTGGCGGCTTTGAGCATGAAATACGCCTGAACCGGCGTTCCGCTCGCCAAGAAAAACGCCGCCGATCCCACCTGATGGTGCAAGCCGGCCAGATGCTTGCCGCCTGAAGTTTCCACATGGATCAAAGCCGTGGCCGCCCCTGCAAAAAACAGGCAAATCCCCGCCGTGTTGAATCGTTTATGCCATGTCAGCCAGAATTTCTTTTTTCTGCCGAACATGGCCATGCCCACACCGGCGCAGAAACACAATGAAGCTCCGGCCATCAGGAAAATATGAACCAAAAACAGCATGGTCTTTCTCCCGTCAGGGCTAAATCGCCATATCCATCAACTGGTGAACGGCAAAACATTGCAGGGCGCTTTTCCGTCCGCGAATGATTTCCCGGCAACGGCTGACCATGTCATCCACCTCGTCATCAATACGGTCCTGGTTGTGATGGAACAGCCCCAATTGCCGGACACCCGCGTCCAGCGCAAGATTCACGGCCTGCTCGACAGTGGAATGTCCCCAGCCCCGAATTTTCGGATACTCTTCATTCCGATACTCGGCGTCATGAATCAGCAGATCAGCGTTTAAGCAAAATTCGCGGTAATCGTCATAATCCAGGCCCCCTTCATGGCGGTATCCCAGCTCGTTATCCGTTAGAAACACAAAGGTCTTTCCGGATTCTGAAAATTTAAACCCGCTGCCCTGGTTGGGGTGGGAAAGGGCAATCGGCTCGATTCTCATATCGCCCAACTGATAGGCTGCCTCGCAGGAATCCGAGTAATCGAGACGGGCATGAATATCCTCATAATTGATGGGAAAATAGGGTGCAGTCATCACTCGCGCCAACATTTCCCGAATGGAATCCTGGGCAAAAGCGCAGCCCCACACCGATATGTGGGTTTTACGGCGGTATAGGGGCTTGAAAAAAGGAAACCCGACAATGTGGTCCCAGTGGGCGTGCGTCAGCAGTAAAGTGAAGTTCTGCCGGTTGGCGGCAAGAAAGGCGTTTCCTGCTTCGCGAATGCCCGAACCCGCATCGACGAGCAGAATGTCATCCCGGTTGTTCCGGACTTCGATGCAGGTTGTATTTCCTCCGTAGCGTAGATAATTCTTTCCGGATACAGGGATGGAACCCCGTGCTCCCCAGCAGCGTATGTTCATACTCCTCCCCTCTTTCCCGGCAATCATACAGAATATTGTTTTTAAATCAAGTCCCTTATGGCAAAAAAGAGAAAACCTTGCTATTAAAAATCTGACCAATTTTGGAAAAAACTCTTTTTGGGACAGGAGGCACTGATGAAAAAACTCCACATTCAAGGCATGAGTTGCCATCATTGCGTTATGGCGGTCGGCAAGGCCCTTGGCGCCTTGGACGGTGTGATGAACGTCCGTGTGGATCTAGAAACCGGCACAGCAACTTATGAGGAAACCAAACCGGTGGACAAAAAGGTCATTGCGGCAGCCATTCAAAAAGCGGGATTTGAGATTGTCGAATAAAGTCATGATCTCGGTGGGCGGCATGATGTGCGCAGCCTGCGTGAGAAGAGTCGAAAATGCCCTGAAGGAAATTGACGGAGTCGATGACGTCAGCGTCAATCTGGCGACGGCCCGCGCCACGATCACCCACCGTTTCCGCTGGGGGGGAACGAATGCCTTGGTTCGCGTCCTTAATGAGCAGGGTTATGAATATCTGGGCGAAGTCACGGAATCCCATGAGGACCCAATAGACAAAGCCAGAAAGGAGGAGCTTCAGGAGCTCACCGTCAAGCTTTCAGCAGGAACGATTTTGAGCCTGATCATTTTTCTGGGCTCCATGCAGCACTGGTTTGAATTTCTTCATCAGGTGCCCCGGCAAATCATGCTTCAGATTCTGTTTGTCCTGACCGCACCGGCCGTCTTCTGGGTTGGAAACCGTTTCTTTTCAGGAGCTTACAAAGCCGCTCGCCAAAAAACCTCCGACATGAACACGCTGATCGCCGTCGGCGCATTTTCGGCTTACGCTTATTCCGCGGCAGCCACTTTCTTTCCCCGATATTTTGAAAGTGCAGGAGTGACTCCTCATGTTTATTATGAAAGCGCGGCTATGATCATTACTCTGGTTCTTCTGGGTAGGTTTCTGGAAGCCGGGGCCAAAGGAAAAACATCCGAAGCCATTAAAAAACTTGCCGAACTCCGGCCCAAAACCGCCCATGTGCTTTCGGGCGGACAAGAAACAGAAGTCGCGGTGGAACGGCTGAAGGCAGGCGATGTCCTTTTAGTCAAACCGGGAGAAAAAATTCCGGTGGACGGCATCATTCTGACCGGCCAATCCACACTGGATGAATCCTTGTTGACCGGAGAAAGTCTGCCTGTATTCAGGGAAGCAGGTCAAAAGGTATTTGCCGCCAGTATCAACAAGACGGGAAGTTTCACTCTACGCGCCACGGGCGTAGGAACAGAAACGGTGCTGGCTCACATCATCAAAATGGTGGAAGAAGCCCAAGGCTCCAAGGCGCCGATCCAGCGTCTGGCGGACCAGGTGGCCTCTGTTTTCGTACCGCTGGTTTTTCTCGTTGCCTTGATCGCTTTCGCCGCCTGGATAGTTCTTGGCCCCGAAAACCGGATAGACCTGGCACTCATCCATTTTGTTTCGGTGCTGGTCATTGCCTGTCCCTGCGCACTGGGCCTGGCCACACCCACCGCCATCATGGTGGGCACGGGCATAGGCGCACAAAACGGCATTCTCATCAAAGGCGGCGAAGTGCTGGAAAAAATCCGCAAGCTGTCCATTGTTGTTTTTGATAAAACCGGAACGCTGACCCGGGGAGAGCCGGAAGTGACCTCCATTGTCAGCGCCGCCGGATACGAAAAGAGTCAAGTTCTGGCCGTTGCGGCATCGCTGGAAAAAACATCGGAACATCCCCTGGCAAAGGCCATTTTGCAAAGAGCCGCGGCGGAGGGCATTCCAACAGAAGCGACGGAAAATTTTTTGGCCCTGTCCGGCTTGGGCGCTCAGGCGCTAATCAACGGCAAAATCTGCCGAATCGGTAACCGCTTTCTGATGGAAGATCAGGGCATCGCCATTGATTTCCTGGAGGAAGACGCCCAACAACTGGCTACCGGAGGAAGAACGGTTGTTTACACGGCAACCGACAAAAAAGCGATCGGCTTGATTGCGCTTGCGGATACAGCAAAGGATTCCGCTCGGGCGGCAGTGGAAAAACTTCAAAAAAAGGGATTGCAGGTGGCCATGATCACCGGCGACAATATGAGCACAGCAAGAAGCATTGCCGCACAACTGGGCATCGAACGAGTTCTGGCAGAAGTGTTACCGGGTGAAAAGGCGGAGGAAATCCGAAAACTACAGAGGGAAGGCAAAGTTGCAGCCATGGTGGGTGACGGCATCAACGACGCGCCGGCGCTGGCGGCAGCCGATGTGGGCATTGCTGTCGGCGCAGCAACGGACATCGCCATGGAAGCAGCCGACATCACCCTGATGAGGAATGACCTCACAGATGTGGCAAAGGCAATTGCGCTGTCCTTTGCAACCATGAAAGTGATTCGGCAAAATCTCTTCTGGGCGTTTATCTATAACCTCATCGGCATTCCGATCGCCGCCGGCATCTTATATCCCTTTTTCGGCATCCGCCTCCAGCCGGAGTTCGCCGCCGCGGCGATGGCTTTCAGTTCCGTCTCGGTGGTCAGTAATTCGTTAAGGCTCAAGCATATCGCCGGGAAACACATCTTCGATCCCAAAAAGGCATCATAGAATATCCCGTTTTACACAAAGATCTTATTTCAGCGATTGCAGGTACACACATAAATTGGTTTTGCTGTTTCTCAGTTTCAGTTTTTGCCTGATATTGTTGCGGTGCGTCGCTACGGTACTGAAGGACGAGTCAAGAATTTCAGCAATTTCTTTTGTTTTTTTCCCCTGTTGAATCAGGTCGGCAATCTGGATTTCCTGAGGCGTAAGGAAACTGCTTGAAGAATAAAGCTTGCTGGTGAACGGAGAGAGCAAATCGCTGAGATTTTTCTCCAGAATATTCAGATATCTTTTGTAGCGCTCATCCAGTTTGGCTTTTCCCAGTTTCTTCAGATAGGGAATGACCAGTTCGTTGATGTTGGCCTGTAATTTTGCCTCGATTTCCTTTTGCTCTTCATCTCTTCGTTTCATGAGCACTCTCAAGGCGATATTGGCGTCTTCCAGATTGTCCGCAAAAAGTCGAAGCTCCTTTTCCGCATTTTTGAGATCTTCAATGTCAATGGCCGCCCCCAGAATGCAGGACTTTCCGTCATAGTCATATTTGGCGCCGTTGAACAGAAAATGCCTGACGGAGCCGTCTTTACAGATCAATCCGGCCTCTACGGACACTTCTCCCCGCTGGTAAACCTCTTGAATCTTTTCAGACATCAAGACCCGGTCGTTCTCACAAAAACGGCTCAGCACGGGGGTTCCCTTCAGTTCCCGATCGGTAAATCCTGTGACGGCATTATAGTTTTTGTTCCAGCGGAGAAATTGTCCCTGCTCATCGATAATAAAAAACAGTCCGGGAAGATTATTCATCACGGCGTCGCTGAAGTTGCGCTCTTTCAGCAGCGCTTCCTCGACCTTCTTCTGGGCCGTAATGTCCATAATGATGACAAAAATGTAGTTCTTTCGCCCAATGGTGATGACCGCCCCGGATGTCAGGCAGGTTAAAATCGTTCCATCTTTTTTCCGGTGCCGGGCTTCCAGATTCCGGCACTCACCGTCCCTGATCAGATTCTCTCTGAATTTCACCATGTCCGTTGTGGGCTCCGCCCAGAGGTTGAGTTCCCGCACGGTTTTTCCGATGAGTTCCTTCCTTGAAAAACCGGACCTTTCACAAAACCGATCGCTGACATCATAAATGGTGCCATCATCCATATTCGTAATGGCAATGGACGCGGGACACATGCGTAAAAGAGAACGATAGATTTGAAGCGTGGAAAAGGGAAGCAGGCCCACGGACGGCTCGGTTAAAATGTTTTTGAGCTCCCCACTTTTGGGGGAAGAAAGGGGGCTTCCTGAAGAATTTTCATCTGTGTTCCCTTTTTTCATTAAAACGGCCTTCCCCTATCTGGTTTCACTGCGAAAATTCTTCCCGTGACTGCTTTTGATTCATGCGGCAAAATACGTTCCCTTCAGAACGTACAAATATGAATATTGTAAACCATCAATCAAGCCAATAGTCAATACACGATATAGCTGAATTATCCATGAAATATCATGTATATGACCTACATGATAGGGTATTTGCAACCACAAATTGAATTCTCTTGACCCGGGAAAAAAAATGCTTTAGGGATGCACCATGCTTGGAATGTCAAAAAGAATTGTCGTCTGTCGCCATAAACGATCATGAAAAACCATGCCCTCCGATAAGAAAATGCGCATAGACCAACTGCTTGTGTTGCGCGGTTTTGCTCCGGACATTCAAAAGGCGCGGGCGTTCATTCTGGCAGGAAAGGTAAAAACCGGAGACGTCCGCATAGAACGAGCCGATCGCTTGGTTTCACCTGCAGCCGAAATCCACCTGAAGGGCGAAGAGCATCCCTATGTCAGTCGCGGCGGCTTGAAATTACAGGGCGCATTGGAGCACTTCGGGCTGAAAGTTTCGGGCCTGGCCGTTCTGGATGTCGGAGCTTCCACCGGTGGTTTCACCGACTGCCTGCTGCAGGCAGGCGCACGCAGAGTTTTTGCCATGGATGTCGGCTACGGCCAACTGGCCTGGAAGCTTCGCCAAGACCAGCGTGTAACGGTCATCGAACGCACCAATGTCCGCCATTATCAGGGCACGGATCTGGACGAGAAACCGGCCTTGGCCGTGGTGGATGTTTCCTTTATTTCTCTGAAAACCGTTCTTCCTGCTGTGGCGCTGCTTATTGCCCCTTTCGCACGCATTCTGGCCTTGATTAAACCGCAGTTTGAAGCGGCAAGGAACGAAGTCGGCAAAAACGGCGTTGTGGAAAATCCCGCCATCCATGAGAGAATTATTGAAGAAATTCAGAAGTTTTGTCTCTTGAACGGACTGACGGTGGAGGGAGTCTGCGCTTCCTCTCTTCTGGGACCCGCGGGCAACAGGGAATTTTTTATTCTGACGGGAAAAACCAATTAGATGGAAATTAAACTGGCCAAGACAGCGGGGTTTTGCATGGGCGTCCGCCGCGCGGTGGACCTGGTTCTGGAAGTGGCTCAACGCGAAAAAGGCAGACGTATTTACACGTACGGCCCCCTGATCCACAATCCGCAAACCATCAACATCCTGAAAAGCCGGGGCATTACCGCTGTCAGCCGTATTGAGGAGATTTCCGGAAAAGACGGGGCGGTTTTAATTATCCGCGCCCACGGCATCGCACCGGACGAAAGAAAAAAAATTCGGGAAAGCGGTGTAAAAATCATTGACGCCACCTGTCCGAAAGTTGCCCATGTGCAGGCAATTATTAAAAAGCATGCGGCACTGGATTACACAGTAATCATTGCCGGCGACCGAAAACATCCTGAAGTGGATGGCCTCTGGGGCTACACGAAAGGAAAGGGCATTGTCGTTTCTACGCAAGAAGAAGCGGAAAAGCTGCCCGCTCTGGAAAAAGTCTGCGTCGTAGCCCAGACAACTCAGGATACGGAAAATTACCGTCTTATTATTGAAAAAATTCTGCAAACCCATCCACAGGCGGTTGTTTTTAATACCATATGCTCTTCAACAGAAAGAAGACAGGAAGAAATCATCACTTTGGCTTCCGAAATGGATGCGCTTTTTGTCGTCGGCGGAAAAAACAGCGCCAACACCTGCCGTCTGGCCGATCTATCCAGAAAGCAAAACACTCCGACCTTCCATATTGAAACCGCCCGGGAAATTCAGCCGGCCGACCTTGCCCCCTACAAAAAAATAGGCGTTTCCGCCGGCGCTTCGACTCCCAACTGGATCATCGATCAGGTGGTTGATCAACTTGCAGAAACACAAAGCAATCCGCACCCGCAAATGGGCTTTGCGCTAAAGCTCTGGCTGTGGATGGTTAAAACGGAAATATATTCAGCACTTGGCGCTGCTGCGCTTGCGCTTTCGGGTATGCGGCTGCAAAACCTTTCGGTGCAGATCAACTCTCTTGCCGTGGCTTCGCTGTTTGTTTTTGCCATGCACGTGATTAACCGGCTGATGAGCGGCAAAGAGTCAGGACTCATCGGTTCTTTCCGTGAAAAATCCTACATGGTCAACGAAAAATATTACAGCCTTGCGGCAGGAGTTTCTCTTTTGTCCGCTCTGGCTCTTGCACTGGCCAACAGCTTGTCCTCCTTTCTGTTTATGTCGATCATCTCCCTTGCCGGCGGGTTGTATAACATGAAAATTCTTCCCGGCTTCATTCGCTTTCAGCGATTGAAAGATATTCCCGGATCAAAAAATTTTTTTACCGCCGTGGCCTGGGGCATGGTCACCTCTCTTTTACCGGCTCTGGAAAGCGGAAACCCGGACAAAGCCGCAATGGCGGTCGCGTTTTTCTTTACCTTCGCGCTGGTTTTCACTCGCTCGGCCATGTCGGATATCATGGACATGCAAAGCGACAAGCTTCTGGGCCGGGAAACGATTCCCGTATTGGTGGGCAAGGAGAAGACCCAAATTTTACTCAAGCTTATCCTTTTGATATTATTATCTGTTTTGGCAGTGGCCGCCTTTGCGGGCTGGATATCCTCGCTTGGTTTTTTTCTCATGATCTGTCCATTATATATATGGATTTGTTTTCGCCTTTGTGATAGGAAAACCGGGCTTTCGGGGGCGGCGGTGGAAGGGCTTCTGGAAACCAGCTATATTATTGCCGGTTTTGCTGTTTTGTTCCATCAGTTTTTTTGATAAGGCACCATGCTTGGCAAAAAGGAGTAAGGCCATGAAAAAGTGTATTGTCGTTTTTTTTCTGATGATTGCCATTTTCAGTATTCTAGCCTGCGGCGGGTTGCGCTTTTCACAATTAGATCCAGCGGCAAAAGATTATCATCCCAAACGAATCGCCGTTTTTCCGGCCGATGTGGGAACTTACGAGGAAGCCCGCAATTCCATTGATCAAATTGTCCCCGGTGTCCTGATGGACAAAAAGTGGTTTACCGATATTGCAGATACGGCCAGCCTGAATCGTCAGATTGCTTCCAACGAAGAACTGCGCAAAAGTATGACGGACTATATTTCCAAGTTTCAGACGCTGAATTATTCCGACCCCGCTTTGACCAAGAAAATCGGCGAATTGACCCAGACGGACGCTTTTCTGATGGTGGCCGTTGATTACTGGAATTATACCGTGGAAAAAGACAAGAAACTGGCCAAGGTCAGCATCGGATTGAAATTGATTGATGCGGAAACCGGAAAGATCATGTGGAAAGCGGGGCACCATCTGGCGGAAAGCTATATGCTGCTCAAACCCGATCTGTCTGACGTCGCCCGCTCGGTGGTCAAGGACATGGTCAGCGAAATGCCGCATTGATCGGGCAATGCCGGCGACGAGGGAAAACCGAAATGGAGATTCGTATGAAAGAACAGGTACAAATGGCAATAGAAAAGGTCCGGCCCGGCCTGCAGGCGGACGGAGGAGATGTGGAGCTTGTGGATGTATCCGAAGAAGGAGTGGTGAAAGTGAAACTGACCGGCGCCTGCCGGGGCTGCCCAATGTCGCAGATGACCTTGAAAATGGGCATCGAAAAAATCATCAAACAGCAAGTACCTTCTGTGAAAGAAGTCGTCTCTGTTTGAGCTTTGCCCTCGTTAAAGGATATAGATAGAAATTATTGATTAAAGGAGATGGAAAAATATGGCTTATGTGATTACCGATGAATGCATTGCCTGCGGCTCGTGCGAAGATGAATGTCCGGTGGAAGCGATATCCGAGGGAGACGAGAAGTATGTCATTGATCCCAAATTGTGCAATGACTGCGGCGCCTGCTGCGAGCAGTGTCCGGTGGAAGCGATCGTCCCCGGAGAAGAAAAATAGAACAATTCTTCTGCAAATTTTTAGACAAGGGGAAATTTTCGCCAATTCCGGCGGATCTTTCCCCAGCTTTGTTTATTGATCCTTCATGAATAAACTGATTACTCTGGAAGGCGGTGAAGGCTCCGGAAAATCCACGCAGGCAAAGATTTTGCTGTCGTATTTTCAGAAACGGCAAATTCCCGTTGTGCTGACTCAGGAACCGTCCGGAACACCCATCGGCCGTAAAATCGGCGATATTCTGTTTCATCGCAATCATGTCTCCATATTTCCCGAGACGGAACTTTTGCTTTTTTGCGCAGCGCGCGCGCAGCATGTGCGCGAAATTGTCCGGCCGGCGCTGGCTTCCGGAAAACATGTTCTTTGCGACCGCTTTTCCGACGCGACATTTGCCTATCAGGCGGCCGGTCGGGGCCTGAATTCCGATTTTATCACCCTGGTAAACGATTATTGCGCGCAGGATGTAAAACCGGATTTGACGTTGCTTTTTGATTTACCTGCGGAAGAAGGGCTGCGAAGGGCGAGACTGCGGGACGACCAGCTTGCGGACCCATCAACAGCCGACCGCTTTGAGAAAGAAAAATTGGATTTCCACAACCGGGTACGGCAGGCTTATTTAAGACGATGCAAGGAAGAGCCGGAACGGTTCCGCTTGCTGGATGCATCGAGAACGGTGGAAGAAATTGCCCTGGATGTCCAGCGGCATGTGTTGGAATTTCTTTCGGCAAAAGCCGCCCCAGACGAAACCGCAAGGATTCCGGCCCAACCGCCGGTCCGGTAGTTTTAGCGGTGATTTCCATGTCCTTTTCCTCAATTTACGGTCACGGCAAGCAAATCGGCATGCTGAAAAAAGCAATGGAGCAAGCCCGCATTGGACAGGCTTATATTTTCAGCGGACCGGACGCCATCGGTAAAAAAACTCTGGCTCTGGCTTTTGCACAGGCGCTCAACTGTGAGCGTGCGGACCAAATTCATGACGCCTGCGGCCTCTGTCTGTCCTGCCGGAAGATTTCTCACGGCAGCCATCCCGATATTCATCTGCTGCAGACCCAAGCGCAATTTATCCGCATTGACGAAATTCGCAGCCTCCAGGCGCAAATGACCTTCAAACCCCTGGAGGGGAAAAAACGCATCATGATTCTTGATGATGCAGACAAAATGAATGAACAGGCGGCGAACGCTCTTCTGAAAACCCTGGAGGAACCTTCCGCCAATAACCTTCTTCTTCTGGTGACTTCACGCCCCTACTGGTTGCCGCAAACCATTCTCTCTCGCTGCCGCCATGTGCGGTTTAACCCGCTTTCCGCGGATATCGTGGCGAGTTTTTTAAGGGAAAAGCATCAGATGGAAACCTCCAAAGCCGTGCTTCTGGCATCCCTTTCCGGCGGCTCCATCGGGCGGGCGCTGGAGAGTGATTCCGAAGACACAATGGCTTTTCGGACAAAGCTGCGTTTTCTGCTCAACAACGCAGATCGTAGAAATCCCTTGAGTTTGCTTCTTCTGGCTTCCTATCTGGGCCAGGATAAAAAAGAAATTGCAGAGGGCCTGAAAATCCTCAATACCTATTTTCGGGACGCGCTGGTCTATAAGGAAACCGCCTGCAATCAAATGGTGATCAATGCCGATGACCTGCCTTCCATCGCCTCGATGGCCCAACGGTTGCAGGGAGAGGAAATTCTAAACAATATCCAGCTTGTGGAAAGAGCCCAGCAAGCCCTGGAAATGAATGTGAACAAATCATTGACATTGGAGACGATGGCCTTTAAGCTCCGCCTGTAAAAAAATGAAAAACGGGTTTGAAACGTGCTGAACAACATTGTTGGTATTAAATTAAAAAAAGAAGGCAGAATTCATCATTTCAACGCATCCGATATGATTCTGCACAAGGGAGACCAGGCTCTGGTGGATACGGACAACGGAATCGCCCTGGGAGTGGTTGTCACCAGCGTGCGCCGCTTAGAACCATCCGAAATGCCTCCCAACATCAAAAAGGTGATTCGTAAGGTTACGGACGATGATTTGCATGTCCGCGAAGAGCTTGCACTCATGGAAAAAGAGGCCAAGAAATTCTGCATGGAAAAAATTGCGGAAAAGGGACTTTCCATGAAACTGATTACCGTGGAATGCCTTTTCGACAAAAGCAAGATGATCTTTTATTTTACCGCGGACGCCCGCGTGGATTTCCGTGAACTGGTCAAGGACCTGGTCAGCCGCTTTAAAACGCGCATTGAACTCAAACAAATCGGCGCACGCCAGGAAACACGAATTATCAAAGGCATCGCCGTTTGCGGCCGGGAGGTGTGCTGTGCAGGCATTTTGCAAAATTTGGACCGGGTCACCGTCAAGATGGCCAAGGAGCAAAGCATGTCTCTCAATCCGGAGAAAATTTCCGGCCTGTGCGGAAGGCTGATGTGTTGCCTGTCCTTTGAGCACGAAGGATATGCCGGCGCGAAAAAATGCGCCCGCGACGCCGCAGTCAAAACCGAACCCGTTCAGAATGTCCCGGAGGAAAGCGCGTCGCCGCCCCGCGGCAAACACAAGATTCACCCCCCCCGGGAAACCAAAAAGAAACCAAAAGATTCTTAAGGAGCACACATTCCATGTCGCAGCCATTTTATATTACAACACCGATTTATTACGTCAACGCTTCCCCCCACATCGGCCATGCCTACACCACCATCGTGGCGGATGTACTGGCCAGGTTTGCCCGCATGGCGGGGCGGGAAACCTTTTTTGTGACGGGCACCGATGAACATGGCGATAAAATCGCCGAAGCCGCGCAAAAGGCCGGCATCACGCCCAAAGCCTACGCCGATTCCATAAGCGCCCAGTTTCGCTCCCTCTGGCCGGAACTGTCTATTCAAAACGATTATTTTATCCGCACAACCGATGAAAATCACATGGAAACCGTTCGGTCCATTCTGCGGAAGGTTTACGATGCCGGCGATATTTATTTCGGCGCTTACGAGGGATACTACTGCGTTGGTTGCGAACGCTTTTACATGGAAAAAGAGCTGGTGGACGGCAAATGCCCCGACCACCAGACCGAACCGGAACACCGTAAGGAAAGCAATTATTTCTTCCGCATGAGCAAATATCAGGACTGGCTGATCCGTCACATTCAGGACCATCCGGAGTTCATCCGACCCGAGCGCTATCGTAATGAAGTGCTGGCCTTCTTGCGCGAACCGCTGGAAGACCTGTGCATTTCGCGTCCCAAAACACGTCTGACCTGGGGAATTCCTCTGCCGTTTGATGACCAGTACGTCACCTATGTATGGTTTGACGCACTGATCAACTACGTAACGGCGCTGGGCTATCCCGACGGAGATTCTTTTCGCAAATTCTGGCCGCAAGCCGAGCATTTGATTGCCAAGGACATTTTAAAACCGCACGGCATTTACTGGCCGACTATGCTCAAGGCCGCCGGCATCGAACCATATCGGCGCCTGAATGTTCACGGTTACTGGAATGTGGATTCCGGCAAAATGTCCAAAAGCCTGGGCAACGTAGTTCGCCCGCTCGATTTAAAGGATAAATACGGATTGGATGCTTTCCGCTATTTTCTTCTGCGGGATATGGTATTTGGTCTGGATTCCAGCTTTTCAGAAGAAGCGTTTGTGGCACGCCTCAATTCCGACCTGGCCAACGATCTGGGCAACCTGCTCAGCCGGGCTGTGACGATGGCTGTAAAATATTGCGACGGAAAGATTCCGGCTCCGCCTCCGCCCGATTCGGAAACGGCATTGCCGGCCATGGCGCTCAAAACCGTGGGCGACGTGGAAACGGCCTTTGCCGACATGGCGCTGCACAAAGCTCTGATGTCCATCTGGGAGCTCATCGGCGCATCCAATAAATATATTGTGGAAAATGAACCCTGGACCCTGGCCAGGGATCCGGCAAATTCGGTCAAACTTGCGGCCATTCTGTACCGCCTGCTGGAAGCGCTCAGGGCCGTCGCCATTCTGATCTCTCCATTCATGCCACAAGCCGCGGATAAAATTCTACATTCGATCGGAATGGAAGAAAAGAACTCTCTGAATCTCGATACCATTCGTCGCCATGACCTTCTGCCGGAAGGCGCGGCTTTAAACCGGGGCGGTTCGCTTTTCCCGCGCGTAAACCCGGAAAAGGATGCGCCGCCCGCTCCAGCAAAGCCCACCCTGGAGATCAAGCTGGAAATCGATTACGATGAATTTGCCAAAGTAGACCTGCGCACCGCAAAAATTCTGGCGGCCGAACCTGTTCCCAAATCCTCAAAACTGATCCAACTCCGGGTCGATATCGGAGAAGAAAGAACCATTGTCGCGGGAATCGGCAAGGACTACAAACCCGAAGAACTGATCGGAAAAACCATTGTCATCGTCGCCAATTTGAAACCAGCCAAACTGATGGGCGTGGAATCGCACGGCATGCTTTTGGCAACCGACGGTACCAGTGGGCTAACGCTGATCGGCTTTGACCGGGAACCGAAAACGGGCGCCAGAATCCGTTAGGCCCGACGCCCTTCCTGACTTTGGAACATACGGATTTCACAAGGCAAATTAAGGAAGAAGCCCGCAGGCTCGGCTTTAAGGTTGTGGTTTCCAAATATGCCTACGGCCGTGATTATCACGATATTCTCAGAAAAAAACTCAAGCGTTTGATGCAGTTCATTCACACACGCATTGCACCGGTGAACGGCAGGGCATTTGTGGACTCGGCGCCGATCCTGGAAAAGGCATGGGCGGTCCGGGCGGGCCTGCGATGGATCGGCAAAACAGCTTGCTGATTTCACCGAAAATCGGGTCTTTTTGTTTTCTCGGTCAGATCATTATTGATTTTCCGTTCCAAAGCGACTCCCCCCTTCCCGATTCCCGCGCATCCTGGACGCCAGACGCTGTATTGCTTACCTGACCATCGAGCACAAGGGTCCGATCAGCAAGAAATTTCAGGGACGCTTTGCCAACCGCGTCTTCGGCTGCTACATCTGCCAGGATGTCTGCCCCTGGAACAGGAAAGCCGTCGGAAATCAGGAAATGGATTTTTCGCCCGCGCCAGAAATGCTTTCCATGACCCGGAAAGACTGGTATACGCTGAACACAAAACAATTCAACAGGCTTTTTCAACACTCGGCCCTGAAAAGAGCAAAATTTGAGGGCCTGAAAAGAAATCTGGAATTTCTGGCAGGAAAATTCTGAATGAAGTGACTCAAGACATCCCCATGACTGGCAAAAGGTTACTTGTTGAATTCATTATAGATTATGAGTATACAATCAAATATTATCATACATTCATTCTTTAGCCGCCCCTAGGAGGGAATTCGTTTGACCAAACCATCCGGCATCCGCTCTTTTTTTGCTTCCGTGCAACTGGCCATTGTTCTTCTTTCGCTGATCGCCTTGTTCGCCCTGATCGGAACACTGGTTCCTCAGCGCGAGGCGGCAGGGGAACTGGCGCAGCATCTGTCCCCCGCGCTTTTTTCCTTTCTTGAAAAAATGCAGATTTTCGATCTGTATTCCTCCATCTGGTTTATCCTTTTATCGACACTTCTGGCGGTCAATATCACCGTCTGCTCTCTTGACCGGTTTCCAGCGACCTGGCGCCGTTTTCGCAACCGTCCTGTACCTCTTGAGAGTTCGCATTTCGAAAATCTGCCTCCGGAAAACCGTCTGCAAACCACCTACGATATCCGGAAAGCGGCAGATGTCATGGAAAACCTCTTGAAAAAAGAATATGGAAAAGTGGACAGGCAAGACGAACCGGATAAATCGTATCTTTGCGCCGGAAGAGGACATTTTTCTCTGTTCAGCGTTTATGTCATTCATATCAGCATTCTGGTTTTCATCGCCGGAGCCATGATCGGTTCTCTGTTTCGTGTTGAAGGTTATGTCAATCTTGCGGAAGGCGAGACAACCGACACCATCTTTTTACGAGGAAAAGAATCCTCTCTGACGCTGCCCTTCCATGTACGCTGCGAAAAATTTACTCTGGAGCGCTATCCAAACGGCATGCCCAAATCGTTCCGGTCAGACCTGACTTTTTTCAAAGAAGACAAAATTCTTCATGCGGGAAAACTGCTTGTCAATCATCCCCTGGAGGTTGATGGATTCCGGTTTTACCAGGCAAGCTACGGCGTGGTGCCGGGCGGCAAGGCGACTCTGTCCTTACAAAAAGAGGGAGGTGGCCGGGAGGTGATGAATGTGGCGCAGGGCTACACGTTTGATCTGCCTGGCGGGGAGGGAACCTTTCAAGTACTGAGAGTGGAAGAAAATCTGATGGAAATGGGACCGGCTGTCAAAATCTCGGTCCGCTCCCCAAAGCAAGAGACTGTATTCTGGATCTTCCAGCATATTGAAGAAATCAGAACCAGCAGCCCGGATATCTTTGAACAGGTTCCGGTTTTCAACCCGGGGCTTTTCCGTCCTTACACCTTTGCTCTGATGGGCTTGGAAGAAAAATACTCCACGGGGCTTCAGGTCAACCGCGATCCCGGAACGACGATCGTGGCAGTCGCCGCTATGATGCTGATATGCGGCTTGATGTTGTTTTTATTATCTTATTCTCGACATATCCTGGTCAAAATCGATTCCTCCAGCCATCAGACGCAAGTTCTTTTTACAGGGCAAAGCTACCGAAATTCGGGCGCTCTGCAAAGAGAAATCCGAAATCTGGCCGATCGGGTGAAAACTCTCCTGGAGGAAAAAACATGATTGCCGCAACTCTTCTTGGCTGGGTCACCTTTATCTATTTTGCCGCTTTTGTGTTTTACCTGATCCGGATGATTCGGGAAAATGAAAATTGGGGAAAACTCGCCGGCATCACCACCTTTGCGGGTCTTGCCGTCCAGTCCATTGCCCTGGTGATTCGCTGGAAAACCTCCTACGATCTGGGCATGGGTCATGTTCCTCTGGCCAATTTTTATGAATCCCTGGTTTTTTTCGCCTGGTCAATTGTTCTGCTTTATGGGCTCATGGAGTGGCGTTTGAAAAACCGCGCCCTGAGCGTCTTTGTCCTGCCCGTTGCTTTTCTACTCCTGGCATACGCATCTATCGCGCCAGGCATGAACAACCACATTGAGCCTCTGATTCCCGCCCTGCAAAGCAACTGGCTCACCTCGCATGTTTTAACCTGCTTTATGGGATACGCCGCTTTCACCGTGGCATTTGCGCTGGGCGTCATGTTTTTTGTCAAGAAAGCATTCGGCGCCGAAAATTCCGGACAAAGCACCCTCCTCCGTTTGCTGCCCTCCGACTCTCAAATCGACGAACTGAATTACTCAAGCGTAGCCCTGGGATTTATTTTCCTGACGCTGGGCATTGTGACCGGCTCTGTCTGGGCTCATTATGCCTGGGGCTCCTACTGGAGCTGGGATCCCAAGGAAACCTGGTCGCTCATCACCTGGCTGTTTTACGCGGTCATGCTGCACGCCAGATTGACACGTGGATGGCGCGGAAAACGCATGGCCATCATGGCGATCGCCGGATTCGCCTGTGTTTTGTTTACTTATCTGGGAGTAAATTTGCTGCCGAGTCTCCACAGCTATCTGGTGTAGAAAATCCAACCGTTTGCCCCAGGCAGAGAAAAGCTTCTGTTTTTTCGATTGCTTCTGGTCAGTTCGGGAAGCCTGCCGGTGGGTGGACAGAGAAAAAATCCTCCGCTGGAATCCGGACATCATCTGTCTTGATGCAGGCGGTCGCCGTCTGATTGAAATAAACAAAGAAGCAAAGCCCGATAAAATACGCCCCACGTTTTTGATTGACATCAAAGTTTGAAGTTTCTATACTGCAACCCCTCAACAGCAGGAGCGCAGCAGACGAAAGGATTTCGGGATAAACGATCCGGAGGAAAAGCACATTTGATGAATTGGATCAAGACCCAAAGGACGGCAGAAGCGGTTTTTCTGCTGTTCTTTTTTATGATCGGCGCCGCATGGGCCAATGCCAAAACCTATGTCAGCGAATACCGCTATGCGGCAACACCAGCCGACACGGAAGAATCCGCCCGCCTGACGGCGCTGCGGGGAGCAAAAAGTCTGCTGCTTGCCAATCTGGCGGATGATCTGCAAAAGGAAAGCAAAGCCTGGTTCCGGCATCTGTCAAAAGAACAAATCACCGCGCTGGCGTCAGGCTTTATCCAGATCAAAGTGCTCGATGAAAAGCAAAATGGCCGGACCTACGAGATGAAAATTCAGGGAGAGGCAAATCCGGAACGGATTCTTCCATCCATGGAGGCATTAAGCAAAAACAAAGAACGTTTTCATCATCTGGAAGAAACCAAGCGCCGGGCGGACACCCTGGACGCCAAAAGCCGTATATTGCGGGATGAGCTGGCGACATCAGCCGGCGACGCGGAACAAAAAGTGCAAAAGGCCTATGAAAATTTCATTCCGGCGCTTCTGGCGATGGAATGGCTGGAAAAAGGAAATACCTACGCTGTAAACGACCACGACGAGGCAGCCATTCAGGATTACAGTAAAGCCATACAAATGGTTCCGGACGATCCTTTTGC
>Ga0116143_10000856_pt1 | contig 39593 bp, 32 predicted proteins | sample AD_UKC034_MetaG_FD_89745 | JGI IMG/M metagenome (GOLD analysis project Ga0116143, IMG submission 89745) | Active sludge microbial communities of municipal wastewater-treating anaerobic digesters from USA - AD_UKC034_MetaG | ecosystem: Engineered > Bioreactor > Anaerobic > Digestate | place: USA... | reverse complement strand
GGGCATCTGATCCTTGCGCAGGATGCGATGGAGCGGGCGGAACTGGACGAGATGATTTTCATCCCGTGCGCCACGCCCGCCCACAAGGATCCCGGGTCGCTGATCAGTTTTGAGCACCGCTTCCGCATGCTGGAACTGGCGGTGGAGGATAATCCCGATTTCAGCGTGTCGAATGTCGAGAAACGGCGCGACGGGATCTCCTACACAATCGACACCATCCGGCTGCTGAAACAGAGTCATCCGGATGCCGATTTCAGTTTCATCATCGGGTCCGATTCGCTTCCGGAACTGCAGACGTGGATGAAGATCTACGAGCTGCTGGAGGAATGCCGGTTTGTGATCATGGCCCGGCCCGGATTCCGGGCGGCCGAGATGACCAGGGAACGGATCAATCTGCGCGATCCCTGGCCGGAGCGGCTGCAGAAGCAGGTGATCACCGGCCATGAGATCGAGATATCCTCGACCGATGTGCGGATGCGGGTGGCGGAGGGCATGAGCATTCGTTATCTTGTGCCGCCGCCGGTGGAAATGTATATTTGCGAGCACAATTTGTTTCAAACATAGGAGCGCATATTATTAAGGCATTGGAATTCATGGAGACGGCCTGCGAGGCGCTGCTCTCCAAAAAAGGTGAAGATCTGAAGGTGCTGGATGTCCGGGGGCTTTCCAGCATTACAGATTACTGCGTGATTGTGACCGGCGGCAGCGCCCCGCAGCTCAAGGCGCTCTGCAACGAACTGGAAAAGGCGGTGAAAACCGCTCACGGCGTCACCGTCAGTTTCCGCGCGGGAAGTCCCGAAAGCGGCTGGATGCTGGTGGACTATTTCGACGCAGTGTTCCATGTGTTCAGCCGGGAGAAGCGCGAATACTACGATCTGGAGCGGCTCTGGAGCGATGCGCCGCGCCTGAAGAAGTTTGAAGGCTGACTCCTCCCCAAAGGCATTCCGCAAATGCGCGCATGACATGAACATCGGCGATTTCAAAATTCTTAAAAAAGACAGCCGGACAAAGGCCCGCCGCGGACGCCTGATGACGGCGCACGGCCCGGTGGAAACCCCCGTTTTCATGCCGGTGGGCACACAGGCCACCGTCAAGGCCATGTCGCCCCACGAAATGGAATCCCTGGGGTGCAGAATCCTTCTGGGCAACACCTATCACCTGAACCTCCGGCCCGGCATGGACATCATGGAAAAATGCGGCGGCCTCCACAAGTTCATGGGCTGGAACGGGGCCATCCTGACGGACAGCGGCGGCTATCAGGTGTTCAGCCTCACCGATCTCCGCAAAATCACGAAAGAAGGCGTGGAATTCCAGTCGCATGTGGACGGCGCCCGTCACTTCCTGGGTCCGCGCGAGGCCATGCGCATTGAGCGCATTCTGGGTTCCGACATCGCAATGGTGCTGGATGAGTGCATCCCGTATCCCTGCGAAAAGAACTACGCCGCAAAATCAGTTGCCCGCACGATTGAATGGGCGAAAATCTGCCGCGATGAGCCGCATGCGGAAGGCCAGCTCGTGTTCGGCATCGTGCAGGGCGGAATTTATCCCGACCTGCGCGAGCGCTGCGGACAGGAGCTGGTGAAGATCGGCTTCAACGGCTATGCCATCGGCGGCGTCAGCGTCGGCGAGCCGGAAGATGTGATGATCCAGGGCGTGGAGCAGGGGATTGCGGCCCTGCCCGAGGACAAGCCCCGCTATCTGATGGGCGTGGGCGTCTGGACCCAGCTCGTGGAGTCCGTCGCCCGCGGCGTGGACATGTTCGACTGCGTCATGCCCACCCGCCTCGCGCGCAACGGAACGGCCTTCACGCGCGCGGGCCGCTATCCCGTCAAGGCCGCCGTTTACAAGGATGACCTTCGCCCGATCGAGGAGGGGTGCACATGTTATGCTTGCACTCATTTCACCAGGGCTTATATTCGCCATCTGCTGAATGTGAACGAGATCCTGGGTGCCCGGCTGCTGACCACCCATAACCTGCACTGCTTCCTCCGGTTCATGGAGGAAATGCGGGAGGCGATTGAGCAGGACCGGTTCCCCGAGTTCAGGGAGAGGATCAGCAGCGAATACAAAACGATAGACAAAGCGCACGCGCAGAAAAAATAAGGAGAATGGTTTCATGAATCTCACAGGCATGTTTTTAGCCATGGCCGCCCCCGCGGGCGCGCAGAGCCAGCAGTCCCCGGCCTTCAATTTCGGCTGGATCGCCATCATGCTGGCGATTTTCTATTTCATCCTCATCCGCCCGCAGCAGAAGCGCGAAAAAGAGCGCCGGGCCCTGCTGGACACCGTGAAGAGCGGCGACCGCATTGTGTTCGGCGGAGGCATTCTCGGCGTGGTCACGAATGTGAAGGACAAGATTCTGACGGTGAAAATCGCAGACAACGTGAAGATCGAAGTCAGCCGGGCCGCGGTGTCGCAGATCCTCAGCAAGGGGGATCAGCCCGAAGCCGCGGAATAAGGGTTTGCGCGGGTATGGCCTCTGAAAATGGCAGACTGGCAGTTCTCGGATGCTGGCACCAGGGCACGGTCGGCGCGGCCTGCCTGGCCGATTTCGGGTTCGACGTGACCGGCGTTGCCGCCAGTCCGAAGGACACGGAGCAGCTGAACAAAGGCAAAGCCCCGCTCTACGAGCCGGGGCTGGACGATCTTCTCCTGAAAGGCGTTTCCTCGGGCCGCCTCCGCTTCATTGACTCCGTCGCCGAGGCCGTTGCAAACAGGCCCTTTGTCCTTGTCATGCACGACACTCCGGTGGATGAAAACGACCAGAGCGACCTGAACCCCATTTTCAGCGCAGTCCGCGAAGCGGCGCCGGCCATGCAGGACGGCGTGATTGTGTATGTTACGGCTCAGGCGCCGGTTGGAACCTGCGACAAAATCGCTGCCATGATTCGCGAGGCCAGGCCGTCGCTGAAATTCGGAATCGCCTGCAGCCCGGAAAATCTGCGGCTGGGTCAGGCCGTGCAGCGCTTTATCCATCCGGCCCTGCCGGTGCTCGGTTCGGACGATCCGGCCGTGCTGGACCGGCTCGAAAAACTGTTTTCTGTTTTCAACGTCAAATGGATGCGCGTTTCACTCAGGGCGGCGGAGATGACCAAGCATGCGCTGAACGCCTTCCTGGCCACCTGTGTCACGTTTGGCAACGAACTCGGCAACATCTGTGATGAAGTGGGTGTGGACGGCCAGGCCGTGGCGAAGGCCCTGCGTCTTGAGGAGCGCGTGGGCCCGAAAGCGATGCTCTTTCCGGGCATGGGCTTCTCCGGGGGCACACTGGCCCGCGATATGCAGACACTGCGGGGATTGGGCGACCGGTACGGGCTGGAGACCACGATGCTGGACGGCGTCTGGGAAGCCAACCAGCGGCAGAACAGTTTTGTGCTTCGCAAGCTGAAGAAAAGCCTTGGCGATCTGAAAGGCCGCCGCATCGCCGTGTTCGGCCTGACCTACAAACCCCAGACCAGCACGCTGCGACGGTCGGCCGCACTGGAAATCATAGCCGATCTGAAAAAGGCGGGCGCGATTATCACGGCGCACGATCCCATGGCGGACCGCGCGGAGGTGGCGCAGCACACCGAGTTCCAGTTCATGGATGATCCCTGCGCCGCGGCCGACGGCTCCGATGCGCTGGTGATCATCACGGCATGGGAGGATTATCTCAAGCTGGACTACGGGCGCATCCTGAAAGCGATGAAGGGCCGCGTTCTGATAGACTGCAGCAGCATGCTCAAAGCGGAAGAAATGGATTCGGCGGGTTTCGAGTATATGAATGTCGGCCGCGGCCGCGGAGGCGCGGCGCAGGGAGAAAAGAAATGAAAGTTGCGATTATCGGCGCAGGACTGCAGTGCCGCAGGCGCGCGCCCGTCATCAATGATTTTCCGGAAACAGAACTGGCGGTGATCGCCAGCGATCATGCCGGTCCCGCGCAGAAGCTGGCCGCGCAGTTCGGGTGCGAGGCGTCCGATGACTGGCGCCGCGTTGTCGAGCGCGACGACATTGACATCGTGGCCGTCTGCACGCCGCCGCACGTGCACGCCGAAATCAGCATCGCGGCGATGAAGGCCGGCAAGCATGTCCTGTGCGAAAAACCGCTCACACGGACCGTGGAAGAGGCCGAGCAGATGCTGGCCGCGGCGAAGGATACCGGCCGGACACTGAAGTGCGGTTTCAATCACAGGCATCATCCGGCCGTCTGGGAGGCGCATCAGCGCGTCAGCCGGGGCGAAATCGGCCGGCCGCTTTTCGCGCGCTGCCGCTACGGGATCTGCGGCCGCCCCGGTTATGAGAATGAATGGCGGGCGGACCCGGCAAAAGCCGCGGGCGGACAGTTCATCGAGCAGGGGACTCATGCCATAGACCTGTTCCGGTGGTTTCTCGGCGAAATAACCGAGGCTGTCTGCATGAGCGGCATTCTGTATTTCAAGAAGCAGTCCATGGATGACAGCGGCATGGCACTGTTTCGGACGGACAGCGGTGCCACGGCAAGCCTGCACACCACGCTGACCGAATGGCAGAACCAGTTTTCTTTCGAAGTCTTCGGCGAGGATGGATATCTGAAGGTCGAAGGCCTGGGCAGCAGCTATGGAAACGAGCGGCTGATTGCCGGGCGGCGGGATTTTGACGCGCCGTTTCAGGACACCGTGACCCATTATCGCGGCGGCGATATTTCGTGGCGCGAGGAATGGCGGGAGTTTCTCGCGGCGATAAGGGAAAAGCGCGAGCCTATCGGCAACGGGCAGGACGGGCTCATGGCCATGCGGATTGCGCTGACCGCCTATGAAGCCGAACTGCAGAAGCGCGTTCTCCCGGTCAAGGGCTCCTTTTAGGGATCGTGCATGAAAATCCTCGTGACAGGAGCAGGCGGGCTGATCGGACAATGCCTGTCCACCCGGCTGAGAGAGGCCGGGCACAAGGTCCACGGCCTGGATGTGGCGGGCGGCGAAGGGATTCTCGACGCTGACATCATGGATGCGGACAGGCTGAAATCCCTTTTTGCGGAAATCCGGCCGGACGGGATTTTCCATCTGGCCGCCCAGAGCTCTCCGCCGCGCTCATGGAGTGAACCGGCGGAAACATTCCGGATGAACGTCAACGGCACACTGCATGTGCTGGAAGCCGTCCGGGAGGTCTGTCCGGGGGCGACCGTCGTGGTGGCCTGTTCCAGCGCCGAATATGCGATGTCGCTCGATGGCCGGCCCATCGGCGAGGATTATCCGTTGAATCCGTCCAATCCCTACGGCATCAGCAAAGTGGCCGCGGGCGAGCTGGCGCGGGTTTATGGACTGCGCAATGATCTGCAGGTGCTCCGCGTTCGCCCCTTCTTTCTGATCGGCCCGCGGAAGACCGGTGATGTCTGCTCCGATTTTGCGCGCGGCATTGTCGCCGTTGAGAGAGGGAAGCAAAAGGAACTGCTGACGGGAAATCTGGAGGCCGTGCGCGATGTCATGGATGTGCGCGACGGCGCGGCCGCTTTTCAGGCGGTGATGGAAAAAGGCGAGCCGGGCGAGGTGTACAACATTTGCACCGGATGCGGCGTGCGCATCGGAGAGCTTCTGGAGATGTTTGTCAAGCTGGCAAAAGTTCCGGTCGCGCATCGCGCGGATCCCGCGCGGATGCGGGCCATTGACGAACCGGTGCGGATCGGCGATCCCTCAAGACTGAAGGCGCTTGGCTGGGCTCCGGCCTGCGCACTGCAGGACACAGTGCGGGATATTCTGGATTACTGGCGGAAACGGGAGGATGAACCATGCAGGTCGTGATTCTTGCAGGAGGGAAGGGGACCCGCATTCAGTCCATTGCCCGGGACATTCCCAAGGCCCTGATTCCCGCGGCGGGCAAACCGTTCATCGAGCACCAGTTTGATCTGCTCCTTCGCGCGGGCATCCGCGACATTGTGCTGTGCGCCGGGCATCTGGGCGACCAGATCGCCGGCCATGTCGGCGACGGCTCCCGATGGGGGCTGCGGGTGAAATATTCCTTTGAAGACCCGCGGGCGCTGATGGGCACCGGCGGCGCCCTGCTGAATGCCCTGGACCTGCTGGAGGACACCTTCTTCGTCCTGTATGGAGATTCCTATCTCCCGATGGACTACCGCGCCATGGCGGCCGCATTTGAACAGGCCGGCACGCCGGCCATCATGAGCGTGTACCGCAATCGCGGCCTGTTTGACAAATCCAATGTCCGCATCGCAAACGGCCGCGTGGTGTTTTATTCCAAGTCGGCCCGGCCGGACGAGGTGGACTGCATTGATTACGGCTTCACGGGTTACCGGAAGGAACTGCTGGCCGAATACCGGGATGCTCCGCTTCCGCTGGACCTTGAGAGCATCCTGCGCAGACAGGTGGAACTTGACCGGCTCGCAGCCTATGAGGTCACGGAACGCTTCTATGAAATCGGCAAGCCCGAAGGTCTTGCGGAGCTTGAAGAATATCTGAAAACCCGCCATACTGCCGGATCATGAGTCAGCTGCAGCAGAAAGCCGTGTTCATTGACCGCGACGGGGTGCTCAATGAAATGGTCTACGACGAAGACCACGGCATCATGGATTCCCCGCGCCGGCCGGAGCAGGTCGTCATGATGGCCGGGGCAGGGGAGTTTGTCCGCGCGGTGCGCGAGCTGGGCTTTCTGGCTGTGGTGGCCACGAATCAGCCGGGCATTGCCAAGAACACGCTGACTCCTGAAAACCTTGCGGCCGTCAATGAGCGCCTGGCTGAACTGATGAGGGCCGAAGGCGGGCAGTGGGATGCCCTGAAGTTCTGCCCGCATCACCCGGACGGAGGGTACAACCCGCGGCGGGAATATGTGATGAAATGCGAATGCCGCAAGCCCCGGCCCGGCATGCTGCTGGAAGCCGCGATGGAAATGAACATCGCGCTGGACCGAAGCTGGATGATCGGCGACGGGCTCACCGACATTCAGGCGGGTCATGCCGCCGGATGCCGCACCATTCTCATGACTCAGTTGAAAATCGGACAGGTGGAGCGGTTTTTCCACACCGACGGTCGCGAGCCCGATTATATCTGCCGGGATCTTGCCGGGGCTTTAAGCATCATCAAAAAGGAAAGTCCATGAACGCTGAACAGAAGAAAGTCGTGATGGTGGTTCCGTTTCTCAACGAGCAGGAAAACATCCCCGTGCTCTATGACCGCGTCTGCAAGGCCATGGAAGGCCAGCCGGAGCAGTTCGAGATCCTGTTCGTCAACGACGGCAGTTCCGACGGCTCGCCTGACTGGATCCGGAACAAGGCGAAGGAAGACCCGCGCGTGCGGATGATCACTTTCTCGCGCAACTTTGGCCATCAGCTCGCGATCACGGCGGGCATGGACTATGCCGACGGCGATGCCGTGGTCATCATGGATGCCGACCTGCAGGATCCGCCGGAAGTGATTCCGCAGCTTCTGGAAAAATGGCGCGAGGGCAATGAAGTCGTCTATGCCGTGCGCGCCGCGCGGGTGGGCGAAACATGGCTGAAAAAATTTCTCGCCGCAACGTTCTACAAAATCTTTCACGCGATGGCTAAAGTGAATGTCCCGCTCAACACCGGCGACTTCCGGCTGGTGGACCGCAAGGTGGTCGAATCCCTGCGCGAAGTGCGTGAACTGCACCGCTTCGTGCGCGGGCTGACCTGCTGGGTCGGTTTCAGGCAGTGCGCGGTGCATTACGAGCGCGCCGCGCGGCTGGCGGGCGAAACGAAATATCCGGTCTGGAAATCCATGAACCTTGCGTGGGACGCCATCACATCGTTTTCCGGCACACCGCTCCGGTGGGTGACGGGCATCGGCCTGCTGTTTTCGCTTTGCGGACTGATTTTCATGCTGCATATCGTAATCCAGACCATGCTCCATCCGGAAACCGTGGCGCAGGGCTGGGCTTCGCTGGCGGCGCTGACACTGATCATGGGCGGCGTGCAGCTCATCTGCATCGGCCTGCTGGGGCAGTATGTCAGCCGGATATTTGAAGAAACAAAAAAGCGTCCGCTCTATCTGATCCGCGAAAAAATCGGCCGCTGAAGCTGTTTCAGCCCGAAAATTGGCCGAAAAAGCCCAAAAACGGCCCCAAAACGCCGAAATTCATCATAAACAGGCGATTTTTGGCCATTTTCGGCCATATTTCGGCGTTTTTCGGTTCTTCGTCGATTATCGTGGAAGTCTTTGATATCCAAATCAACTCCTGGCGTAAAATGATAAACGTTGCGCCGCCTTTGCGGCGCTTTGGAGTGCAGCGACTGGACACCGCTTTCACGCGAATTCACAGACGGCTTTTAATATATTCGTCGTTCCATGATTAAGACAGCCGGGAACGCCTTTATTTGCAGGGGGTTCTGGTGTAGTAACCGCTCTGCGAGCGGTATATATTTCAGAATGCGCCTCACAGAGGCGCTACTACATCACCGCCGTGATCACGCTGATTCTCCGGGAAAATATGTTCCCAGCTCCTGTATCTGGAGAAGAACCGGAAATTCCGGGGGCAGGGGAACAGGGCGGGTCAAGCCCCCTGCCCGATGACTTCCAAAATCACACAGCGGGGAAAACCCGTCGGCATGGAAGTTTGTACCTCGTTACAGCCGCGACGCCCTCCCGGGAGTATGAGAGCGAGCGTGACATTTCCTCCAGTGCCGAAGAGCGTCTTCGGACGGCCCCAGGCACAAGGTTTGCGGTGCGCCTGCACTCTGATTGGGACTGAAGGATATTCACCTCAGATCCGGAACTGCGCTACTGCCTCGCAGGCACGGCAGACTCATCACGGACATACCCAAGGAGGCATGGATGCAGCGTGATAGAGCGCGCGATCGGGCTCTGGGATGCAGGTTATTAACAGTGGCCTTGTTGATATGGTTCCAAATCTGAATCCTACATATTGTGGCGGTCCGGATATATTAGTAGACATAAGATATATTATGCGACGTTATGTTAATAACCCCAGAAACAGGCGGTTTGACCTGTCAGGCCGGGATTTTGCGAACGATACCTCTTTTCAGCGGACTAAACGGCCGGCTCTCTCAACTTCACTGAATGCGTCCGATGCGCTTTGTCGGCGGCCAGTATACGGTGAATGCCGGACCAATGATGTCCCGCTGATTTATCGGCCCGAAGAACCGGCCGTCCAGACTGAAGTCCGTATTGTCTCCAAACGGCAGGTATTCATCGTCTCTGAGTTGAATCTGGTCCGTTTCGGTCACCAGAAGCGGCCGGACCCGGTCCGGTGTGTACTGAGCCAAGTGATATCCCTTGTAGCCCTGATCCTCGGCGGTTAGAAGCCTGTGGAACGGATAAGGCTCTTCAATCTTTCTGCCGTCGGCCACCAGATACGGCGGCTGGATGGAAATGACCTCGCCCGGAAGGCCCACAAGGCGCTTGATGTAAAAAGTGCCCGCCCTTATTTCCGGATGATTTATGCGGGATGTGTCGAATACAAACACATCACCGCGTTTGGGCCTCGTGAAGTTGTATTTCACGCGGTTCACAAATATGTGGTCCCCGGCGCGGATTTGTCCGGTTGCAATGACCTGACCCCGCTCGACCATGTCTCCGCTGTTGACGTGCATCTCAAAGGCGGCCGGAATCGGGAAATCAGGCATCCTGAGCGCCGGATTCTCTATGTTGAAGATGTCGGCATTATACGTCGTGTCCAAACGCTTGATTTTGAACCGTCCCCTTTTGTCGGTTCGAAGCAGAATTTCTCCGGGCCATCGGGCGGAGCCAAGAAAGCGTATTCTTCCTGAAATCGGCGCGCGAATGGTGACGTGTGAATGTCCTGTTACGAGGAATTTCGCGAGGCGCAGCGGCTGAACATCAAGCAGGGTCTGTTTGCCCGCCGGATGCATGGTGATCCCGTACAGCGTGGGCTGCATGGATCCGGTTGGGATCTTGAAAGGCTGTATGAAATAGGTCCTGAAAGCCATCGCAACAGCGAATGCAACAACCAGAATTTCAATGTTTTCACGAACTTTCGGGTACGTGTAGTTCGGACAGGCCTTTTCGATCCGCCCGCAAAGCGCGGCAAGCGCCTTTTCCGTATCGGCGGGGTTCCCCTGCTTTTCCGCGTCCACCAGGGCCTGTCGCGCCTCCTCGAGGCCGGCGAGCACGGACGGCTCCAGAATGTCCTCGCGCATGTGCTTCAGGTGGCGCGCTTCGTAAAGATAGTGCTTCACCAGCTTCCGCAGTTTTCTTTTCTGGAAGTAATTCATCCGCATACCTACTGATTTGCCTTGAGGACCGAAACAAAGGCGTCCTGCGGGATGCTCACCTTGCCCACAAGTTTCATTTTCTTTTTGCCTTCCTTCTGCTTTTCGAGAAGCTTGCGCTTGCGGGTGATGTCTCCGCCGTAGCATTTCGCGGTGACATCCTTGCGGAAGGCCCGAATGGTTTCGCGGGCAATGATGTTGCGGCCAATGGCCGCCTGCAGCGGGATCTGGAACTGCTGCGGAGGAATGACCTCCTTGAGCGACTTGCAGATTTCCCGGCCGCGCGATTCCGCCTTGGAACGGTGGATGATGCAGGAAAACGCGTCCACCACGTCGCCGTTGACCAGAATATCGAGTTTAACCAGATCGGACGGCTGATATCCGGCATGCTCATAGTCCATGGAGGAATATCCGCGGCTGACGCTCTTCAGGCGGTCATGGAAATCCAGCAGAATCTCATTGAGCGGGAGTTTGCAGGTGAGCATGACGCGGCGGGTGTCCATGGAATGCGTATGCTCCAGAATGCCCCGGCGATCCATGATGAGCTGCATCATATCGCCGATGTGCTCATTGTGGCAGATGATGGATGCCGTGACCATGGGCTCCTCAATGGCCACAATGCGGGTGGTCTCGGGCAGATAAACCGGATTGTCCACCTCGATCATTTCGCCGCTGGTCAAATGCACCCTGTAGACCACGCCCGGATAGGTGGAAATGAGATCAAGGTCATACTCGCGGCGCAGGCGCTCCTGGATCACCTCCAGATGGAGGAGCCCGAGGAAACCGCACCGGAAACCAAAACCCAGCGCAACGGAGCTTTCCGCCTGATAAACAAAAGAGCAGTCATTGAGCCGGAGCTTGTCCAGGCTGGCCTTCAGTTTTTCATATTCCGAGGTGTCAATCGGATAGAGGCCCGCGAAGACCATTGGATGAATTTCCTTGAAGCCCGGGAGCGCTTTCGCGGCCGGCCTGCGGGCGGAGGTTACGGTGTCGCCAATCCGGATTTCCGAGGCCTCCTTGATGTTGGCGATGATATAGCCCACCTCCCCTGCCCCGAGCATTTTCACCGGCACGGGCTGAGGCACGAATTTCCCGACCTCCTTGATTTCATAATCCTGGCCGGTCGCCATCATGCGTATTTTTTCTCCGGGACAGAAGGTTCCGTCCACCACGCGAATATAGGTGACCACGCCGCGATAGGCGTCATAAATCGAATCGAACACCAGCGCGCGGCTGGCGCCTTCCGGGTCGCCCGACGGCGGCGGAACGCGTTCCACAATGGCCTGCAGAATCTCCGCCACCCCCTCCCCCGTTTTGGCGCTGACGCAAAGGGCGTCTTCGGCCGGAATGGCTAAAACATCCTCGATCTGTTTTCGGGTTCCTTCAATATCCGAACTCGGCAGGTCAATCTTGTTGAACACGGGGATGATCGTCAGTCCCTGATTCACGGCCAGGTGGCTGTTGGCAACGGTTTGGGCCTCCACCCCCTGCGCGACGTCCACCACCAGCAGCGCGCCCTCGCATGCCGCGAGGCTGCGCTCCACTTCATAGGTGAAATCCACGTGCCCCGGCGTGTCGATCAGATGGAACAGATACTGTTTGCCGTCCGCCGCCCGGTAGTTCATGGCCACGGGATGGGATTTGATGGTGATGCCCCGTTCGCGCTCCAGATCCATTGCATCCAGAAGCTGGTCGCGCTGGAGGCGCTTCTGGATCGTGCCGGTGATATCCAGCATCCGGTCCGCCAGCGTGGATTTGCCGTGGTCAATGTGGGCAATGATGCAGAAATTGCGGATGTGCGACAGGTTGCTCAAGAATTCAGACCGGTGTTGAAATGCTTTGTTGCGTTGTCCCGCATGGCGCGGATTTCCGCAGCCATGTCGTTTGCGCGGTACAGTGAACTCCCGGCGAGAAATATGTTTGCGCCGCAGGCGGCCGAGCGGCCGGCTGTTTCGGTGTCAATCCCGCCATCAATGGAAATGTCCATGCCCGGGAGCCGCCGCCGGAGAATTTTAACCTTGTTCAGCACTTCGGCTATGAAGGACTGGCCCCCGAAGCCGGGATGCACGCTCATGATCAGGATTTCATCAATCTCGTCCAGCACCCCGTCAATGGCCGATGCGGGGGTTTCGGGATTGATTGTGATGCCTGCCCGGGCCCCTTTCGCGCGGATTTTGCGCAGCGCGCCCCGGATGTCGCCCTCCGACTCAATATGGATGAGCACGGTGTCCGCGCCCAGCTCCACGCACTTCTCCACATAGGGGTCCGGCTTGACGATCATCAGGTGGACGCTGAGCGGAATGTCCACGATCCGGTCCACAACGCGAATAATATCGAAGCCCATGCTGATGTTGGGCACAAAAATTCCGTCCATGATGTCCACGTGCAGGCCGTCCGAACCGGCCTCCACCGAACGGCGGCACTCATCCGCCAGATGGCCCATGTCGCAGGCCAGAATGGACGGGAATATTTCTATCTTCTGCATAACAACGCTTCTCGCTTAAAATTCAGGTGCAGAGGCTAGCCGAGGCCACGGCCATAGTCAAGATTCTCCGCCCTGTCCGTAAAAAACCCGCCACAGAAAGAGCCCCTGCGGCGCCGCGGTGGGAACTGCAGCCGTTCTTTTTTTGGAGCGCAGAATCTCACCGGCCGCCTCCGGCGGAAGGTCCCCGTTCCCGACCCGGATGAGGAACCCCGCAAGACTGCGAACCATTTTATACAGGAAGCCGCCCGCGCGGGCGGTGATGATCACTTCATGGCCCTTTTTTGAAATCTTCAGCACAGAAAGGTTCCTGACGGTTCCCTCCACCTCGCGGTTCGGGTTGGCGGTGAAAGCGGCAAAATCGTGCTCCCCCTGCAGAATGGCCGCCGCCTTCTTCATGGCCTGCACATCCAGCGGCCGGCGAACCCATGTTCTTTGATTCCGCACATGTGGCGGGACCACGTTCCCATTCCAGATGAAGTAGCGGTATTCCTTGGACGCGGCGCTGAACCGGGCGTGAAACTCCGGCGAAACGCGGCTGGCTTTGAGGACACGGATATCTTCATCCAGCAGCGCATTGCATCCCTCCAGAAGTTTGCGGACAGGCATCGGATGGTCGAGGTCCACATGGGCCGCCTGCGCGCGCGCGTGCACCCCCGTATCGGTGCGCCCGCTGCACTGGACACGAACCTTTTCCTGACCGGAAATCCTGTGGATGGCGTTTTCGAGCTCTCCCTGTATGGTCCGGCCGTCCGGCTGTATCTGCCAGCCGGCATAGGCGGTTCCATCGTAGGCGATGATGAGCCGGTAGCGGGTCATGCCCGCGGCTCCTCGTCAAAGGGATCGGAGGGCTGCGCATCGAGCCAGTGCTGCAGAATGATCTGGGCGGCCACCTTGTCCACAAGGCCCTTGCGGTTTTCGCGCCGGGTGCCCGCTTCAATCAGCGCATGCTGCGCGCTCACCGTGCTGAGCCGCTCGTCCCATGTAAGAACCGGAATCTTTGTCCGCCTGCGGAGCTCTTCCATGAAGCGGTTCACCTTCTGAGCGGCTTCGCCTGAAGTGCCGTTCATGTTCAGCGGAAGCCCCATCACAATCTGCGAAACATCGTGCTTTTCACAGAGTGCCAGAATCTCCGCCAGCGCATGCCTGAGGCCGGTATTGTCAATGACACAGAGCGGCGAAGCGATGATCCGCATGGGATCGCTGAGGGCGATGCCGATTCGCCGGTCGCCATAGTCTATGCCCAGAACGCGCGACATCAGAGCAGCGGCCCGTATTTTCCCGAATCCCGGAGCTTCTGGACAAGTTGTTTGATGTCCTGCGCCTTGTCACGCGCGCAGATCAGCGTGGCCCCTTCCGCCTGAACGACAATCAGATTCTCCACCCCCACCAGCGCGGTGAGCCGGCCGCGCGAGAAAACAATGCTGTTTTCCGCACCCACGGACTCCATCTGGCCGATCACGGTGTTGCCGCGGTCATCTTTGGGGAAATGATTCTCAAGCGCGGGCCAGGAACCCACATCGTCCCATGCGAAAGACCCCTCCGCCATAAGCACGTTGTCGGCTTTCTCCATAACGGCATAATCAATGGATATCTTTTCCAGCGCGCCAAACGCGTCCGCCAAAGCATCCTTGAAGGCTCCTGTTCCAATGGCCGGAGCCAGATTCTGCATCATCTGATACAGCGGCAGACGATGTATGCGAAGGGCCTTTTCGATTGCCTTCACGGACCAGATGAACATGCCCGAATTCCAGGCGAATTTTCCTGACGAAACATATTCGGCGGCTGTCGCGGCATCAGGTTTTTCCACAAAGCGCTCGGCCTTCAAAAAACGTGTCCCGGCGCTGCTTTTGCGAAACTCCTCGCCGGCCTCGATATAACCATAGGCCGTGCTAGGCTCGGAGGGCCTGATTCCGATAGTGATGAGCACATCCTCCTCCAGGGCCAGGGAACAGGCGTCGGCCAGTGTCTGGCGGTACACATCAAGGTCTCCCATGACATGATCGGCGGTCAGCACGGCAAAAGCGGCGTTGGGATCGCGCTTTTTAACCAGTGCCGCGCCCAGCGCGATCGCCGCGGCGGTGTCACGCCCGACCGGTTCACCGACAATGTTTTCAGCCGGCAGGCCTGGGGCTGACTCCCGGGCCGGGCCAATCAAATCGGCATTGGTAAGGACAAACACGTTGTCCGGGGCGATCAGCCCCTCCAGCCGGTCAATAGCCTGGGCCAGGAGCGGCTTCTCCCCCACCAGCGAAAGGAACTGCTTGGGCACGCGGGATGTACTGAGCGGCCAGAATCGCTCCCCTTTCCCTCCAGCAAGAATCACTGCGTAAAAATTGCTTCTGTTCATTTCCTGATCTCCTTTGCCGCCCGGACCAGTTCCTTCACAAAGGCGGCGGCGCGCGCGCGGCCGCGCGCGTCGTGCGACTCCCGGTTGAACCGGTCCACGATCGCGCTGCCGACTACAATGGCGTCTGCAAAATGCGCCATTTCACGGGCATGACGCGGTTCTGAAATTCCAAACCCCAGGGCCACCGGCAGATCTGTGGATTTCTTGGTCTGCATGATCAGTTCCGCTGCGCCAGATGCCACCGTCTTCTGCTGCCCAGTCACTCCTGCGCGCGAAACACAGTACACAAAACCGGTGCAGTATGCCGCAATCTTTGCGATTCTTTCCGGCCGAGTCGTGGGCGTCACCAGCATGATGTTGTTCAGCTCATTCCGGTCGAGGATCTTCCTGTAGGGGGCAGACTCCTCCAGCGACAAGTCCACGAGCAGCACCCCGTCAATCCCCGCGGTCTTGCTCCGTCGCATCATTTGATCAAAACCCGGCGCCTTCAGGGGGTTCAAATAGGAATAGAATATCAGCGGAATATCTGTATTTTCCCGGACCCGCTCCACGCATGCGAGAACGCCGTCCAGCGTGGCTCCGGCCTGCAGCGCGCGAAATGCCGCATCCTGATTTGCCCGCCCGTCAGCCATCGGATCGGAAAACGGCACGCCCAGCTCAATGAAATCCGCTCCCGCATCAGCAAGACGCAGAATGATTTCTTCAGTTCCCGCCAAATCCGGATCACCGGCCGTGATATAGGCCACGAATCCCGTTTCCCCGTTTTTCTTCAACTCAGCAAATTTCCGGTCAATTCGTGTCTTAAACTTCATGTCTGTTTCGCCTGGTTCAATTCGTAAATATGCCCTATGCCGAAAAGCGTGAGCGAGTGGTCGAAAATGATTTCGCGATCCATTCCGTCCAGCACCCACGGCGCAAATCCGCCTGTGGCGCAAACGGTGACGTTGGCCTCTCCCATCTCCTCCTCGACGCGCCGGAGTATTTCGCGCACCATGCCCAGATAGCCCCAGCGCGCGCCGGAGCGGATCGCATCTTCCGTGCTCTTCCCGATAATCGTCTGGGCCGGCTCCGGCTTGATGTGAGGGAGGAGCGCTGTTTTCTCAGCCAGATAATCAAACATAAGCGGCAGGCCCGGCGCGATGACTCCGCCGATATAGCCGTTCACGGCCGACACGATGTCAAAGGTCAGCGCTGTTCCAAAGTCCGCCACGATGACGGGCAGGCCGTAACGCACCGCCGCTCCGGCGGCATTGGCCAGGCGGTCCGCGCCAATGGTTTCCGACCGGGGATAGGTGACCGGAATTCCCAGACTGCTTTCACAGGTCACCCTCATGGGCTGAAATCCGAACAGCCGTTCCACGGCCCCGCGCCAGGTGTCATTTGCATCAGGCACAACCGATGCCATGGCGGCGCCGCAGGGCGTGATTCCATCAGCGGACTCCATCAGGCGGGCATCCAGCAGTTCGGCCGTGGCGTCCCTGTGCCGGAGCCATGTCTGACGCAGAATCTCCCCGTTTTCGTAGAGTCCCACGGCCACGCTGGTGTTTCCGATATCAATGGTCAGGATGGGCTTGGTCATTTGACTGTCACACGTTGGGGATTTCAGCGGAACCGCCGCGGGCTATCCACTCCTTAACGAGGGCGTCGCGGCGGCCCTCCAGCGCGGCGGCATAATTGCGGTCCAGACATTCCAGCAGTTGAACGGAAGCGTCCATTTCGCTCAGTTCAACTCCTTCCATCCGGCAGGAGGTGGCCGGGGTTTTCAGTTCAAGGCTGCTCCAATCCTCTTCAGTCTGCTTCAGATTCAGGCCGATCCCGGCCACGGCGAACTCCACATACTCGTCGCCCAGCCGGGGTTCGATCAGTATCCCCGCGATCTTCCGGCCGGACACCAGCACATCATTTGGCGCCTTGATGGTCACATTTTTCAGGCCGGCCGCATCCAGAACCTGCGCGACCGAAACCGCGCACAGCACGGATAGATGGCCTGTTTCGGAGGCAAACCATGGGGGCCGGAACAGGATGGACATATACAATCCCTTTTCAGCCTCTGATATCCATTTCCGGTCGAACTGCCCGCGGCCCTGTGTTTGTTCTCGGGCAATAATCACAAATCCTTCCGGCGCGCCGTGCGCGCCCATTTTCTTCAGGTGCTCACTGGTCGAGGATATGGAGCGGTAGGCCAGGATTTTCCGGCCGATCAGCCTGGTCCGCACACGGGCGCTGATCGCCTCGCGCCATTCCGGCAGCGGCTCGGCAATAACACTGGCGTGGATGACGGGTCCGTTTTCAGGCATCGGGCCACTCCAGTTCAAGCGACAGATCCGCGGTCGGGGCTGAATGAGTAAGACATCCCAGCGATACGGCGTCCACCCCGCTGGCCGCAACGGCGGAGATATTGCTGAGCGTGATGCCGCCGGAGGCTTCCAGCCGACACTGTCCTCCGCAGATTCTGACACAGCGCTTCATCGCTGCCGGAGGCATATTGTCCAGAAGTATCCACTCCGGTTTGGCGGCCAGCACCTGGCGCAGATCAGCTTCGGACTCAACCTCTATTTCAACGGCCAGCCCTGGATATTTTTTCCGGGCGGCATTAACTGCCCCGCACAGATTGTCGCCGCCCCTCTTTCTCCACAGATTGCGGTGATTGTCCTTGATCAGGATGCGGTCATAGAGCCCCATGCGATGATTGCATCCGCCGCCGCACTGCACAGCGTATTTTTCAAGCAGGCGGAACCCGGGAGTGGTTTTGCGCGTATCCAGAATCATCACTTTCCGCGCCCGCCGCACAAACTGACTGGTCAAAGTCGCCACGCCTGACATCCGCTGCATGAAATTCAGAGCCGTGCGCTCGGCGGACAGGATGGAACGGAGGGAACCGCGGACTTCCAGCACGGTCGCCCCGGCGCCGGCGCGCGCCCCGTCCGGAAGAACGGTCTGCGTCTTCAGGCTGGGATCCACCTTTCTGAAGACAGCCGCGGCCACCGGCCCGCCGGAAATCATGCAGGGGGTTCGGGCCAGAATTACGGCGCGGCCCTTTTCCGTCGGGGAAATGAGGCTCTTCGACGTCACGTCGCCCGCCCGTCCCAGGTCTTCCCTGAGGGCCAGCGCAATGAGCCTGTCTGCCGCCGCCTGCGTTTCAACTGTCATTTTCATATTCAATCAGCCGCGTTTTTTTCTTCGACGCGGACGGCTGTAATTCAGGCCGCCGCCTTTCCCGCTTCGCTCCCGGATCACCGGCGCCTTCAATTCCGCCAGCTGGTCGCGCAGAAACGCCGCGCGCTCGAATTCCAGCGCCGCGGCCGCCTCAAGCATTTCGCGCTCGATGTCTGCGATGACTTCCGCGGTATTATAATCAACTCCGCTCTCGCGAATCACGCTTTTTTCGACCTCGGCCGCCTCCTCGCGCGTCACGAGACTCTCCTGGATGCTTTTCTGGATGCCCTGCGGCGTGATGTTGTGCTCCGCGTTGTAGGCCAGCTGAATCTCACGGCGGCGGCGGGTCACATCAATCATCCGTCTCATCGAGTCCGTGATGTTGTCGGCATACATGATCACCTGACCGTTCACATGCCGCGCCGCGCGGCCGGCCGTCTGGATCAGGGAGGTTTCCGAACGCAGAAAGCCTTCTTTGTCCGCATCCAGAATGGCCACAAGCGACACTTCGGGAAGATCCAGGCCCTCCCGGAGCAGGTTGATGCCGATGAGGCAGTCGAATTCCTTCTTGCGGAGCTGGCGGAGAATCTCGACGCGTTCAATGGCGTCAATCTCCGAGTGCAGATACTGGACCTTGAGTCCGGTTTCCTGCAGATAGGCCGCCAGATCCTCCGCCGTAAGCTTGGTAAGCGTGGTGACAAGCGTGCGTTCATGCCGGGTTGCCCGCAAACGCACCTCCTCCATCAAATCGTCAATCTGGTTCGCGAGGGGCCGGACCTCCACTGGCGGATCCAGCAGTCCCGTCGGACGGATAAGCTGCTGGACCATTTCAGCGGACTGCTCACGCTCAAACGGACCGGGTGTGGCGGACGTGAAAATGGTCTGGCCGGCGGCCTTCATGAACTCGTCGAAGTTCATGGGCCGGTTGTCCAGCGCGGACGGCAGGCGGAAACCGTGCTCCACAAGCGTGCGCTTGCGGGCCTGGTCGCCGTTGTACATGCCGCGTATTTGCGGGAGGGTGACATGCGATTCGTCAATGATGGTCAGGAAATCGCCGCGAAAATAGTCCAGCAGCGTGTCCGGCCTTGATCCGGCTTCACGGCCGGACAGATGGCGTGAATAATTTTCGATCCCCTGGCAGTAGCCGAGTTCCTTCAGCATTTCCATGTCGTATTCCGTGCGCATTTTTATCCGCTGGGCTTCCAGAAGCTTGTTCTGGCTCTCAAACCAGGCCACCCGCTCGCGCATCTCCTCCAGAATGTTCCCGATCGCCGCCTCCACCTTCGAAAGCGGCATCACAAAATGCTTGGCCGGGGAAATCGAAATCTCGTCCAGCGAGGCCTCGGAGTTTCCGGTCAGCGGATCAATTCGGCGAATGGCCTCGATCTCGTCGCCGAAAAACTCCACGCGGATGCCCTTTTTGCTGTAGGAGGGCAGAATATCCACCACATCGCCGCGCACAGAAAATGTGCCCGGAGAATTTTCGTAGTCATTGCGGGAATACTGGATGTCCACCAGCCTGCGCAGCACTTCATCGCGGTCGGCGGATTCACCCCGCTTCAGATGCACCAGCATGCTCCGGTAATCCTCCGGAGAGCCCAGCCCGTAGATGCACGAGACCGATGCGACGATGATCACATCGTCCCGGTTGATCAGCGAATCCGTTGCCGCCAGCCGGAGGCGTTCAATTTCCGCATTGATGGCCGCATCCTTCTCAATGAACGTGTCCGTCTGCGGGATATAGGCCTCGGGCTGGTAATAATCGTAGTAGCTGACGAAATATTCGACCGCGTTGTTTGGGAAGAAGCTCTTGAACTCGGCGTACAGCTGGGCGGCCAGCGTCTTGTTGTGTGAAATCACCAGCGCGGGCTTGCCCCACCGCGCAATCACATTCGACATCGTAAAGGTTTTGCCGGAACCAGTCACGCCCTCCAGCGTGATAAACCGGCTCCCCTGCTCCAGCCGGCGGCAGATCTGTTCAATCGCCTCCGGCTGATCACCGGTGGGGCTGTACCTGGATTCGATCTGATAAACGGCCTTCTGCGACATTGGAACAATATAAATCGCGGGTCCGGCCTCAACAAGCCTCAACCGGCGGGATGCAAACAAAAGGTTGAACCGCTGCAGCCGGGATGCTAGGTATCGGTCTTCAATTCATGATTACGATTTTTCAGTCTGTTGCGCATCGCCTGTTCGGCCCCTCAGGCGCTCTTCTGGATGCGAGGGTTCTGTGCGAAGAAAATCTGTGTGAGACCTGCTCTCTGACGGCGAGTTTTCTCCTCGCGCTCGGAGGAGACCGGGATGCGCTGCTGAGACTGCAGCGGGCGGAAGGTTCCAATGAATATGCCGGATTTCTCCGCAGGCATCTGGGAACGGTTGAGGAGGAGATTCGCCGCGCCTGTGAATCTCCGGATTTCAGGAAACGGCTTCAGGCGCTTGATAAGAATCCATCGGACACCAGCGCACTCCGGATGGTGTTCTTTCCCGAGGGCGCGGGACTGCCGGAAACCCGCGAAGAAAAAATCGAAGCTCTGCGCCAGAGGAGAACCATACGGATCACAAGCCTCAACCCCAGTCCCCTCTCCGATCCTGTCCGGCAAATGCTGTTCACATCCAATGTGCTTCTGACGGTGCCCCTGTCCGGCTCGTCGCTTGACGAAATCAACTGCACGGATGAGCTGAAGGCTCGCATTCGCAGTGTTGCAGGCGAAGAGCAGATGTACTGGTATGATCATCCCATCCCGGTCGGGGTGCGGCCAGAGGCCAATGAAATCCTTTATGGTCTGCGCGGGCTGGACACAGCGGCGGAATTTGAGCGCGCGCGGGGACTTATGGGCCCCGGAAAAATTGCCTGTGCGCTTTCAGTTTCTGTAACGCACAGGGGGCTTCAGGACATCGCCAGGCAGTACATCGAGTCAGAAATCCGCAGCGCGGGCGGTTTCCGCAATGTGGATGTTTATGTTTTCACCGAGGCTGACACCAGACGCCTGATCAGAGAAGTGCTCGTCCCGGCCGGCGGAGATGAGGGGTCCCTGAAAATATTCGGGGTCGATGGCGAATACGGAAGGCACTACAGTTTTCTCAAGGCTGTGGCGGCGCTTTGGCAGGCTGCCGCAGATCCCGGCGTCCAGGCCACTTTCAAGATCGATCTTGATCAGGTTTTTCCGCAGAAAGAGCTTGTGGAGCAAACGGGAAAATCGGCGTTTGAACACTTCAAGAGCCCGCTGTGGGGTGCGCACGGACAGGATGCGGACGGATTCCCGGTTGAACTGGGCATGATCGCCGGAGCGCTGGTCAACGAGCGGGACATTGATCGGGGAATTTTCACTCCGGATGTCTCCTTCCCGGACGGCCCCGCCGCTCCTGATGAGCGCATCTTCTTCAGCCGAATGACGATGGCCCTTTCAACCCGGGCCGAGATGATGACGCGATACCGCCCGGACGGCATTGACGGAAAAACGGCATGCATTCAGCGCATCCACGTGACGGGAGGAACAAATGGAATCCGCATTGACAGCCTCAGGAAACACCGTCCGTTCACGCCGTCTTTCATAGGCCGGGCCGAGGATCAGTCCTACCTGCTTTCCGTCCTGCTGGAAGAAGGTGAAAAACTCCGTTATGTTCACAAGGACGGACTGATCATGCGGCATGACAAGGAGGCCTTTGCCGGTGACGCCATCCGGGCCGCATCATTCGGGAACATCATTGGCGACTATATCCGCACGCTCTATTTCTCAGAATATGCGCGCGTGCTTGATCCCAGGGGCCTTGAGCGGATCAAGAGCATGGTTGATCCCTTCACCGGCTGCTTCATCACCCCCATTCCGGTCATCGTGGTCATGCTGCGGTTCTGCCTGAAGGCTGCCGGGTATTTTCTGGCGGGCGACGGGAAAACCGGAACTGAATTTGTTGAGGCAAACCATAACCGGCTGGAGCGCGCCATGGCCTTTGCCCGTGAGGAACTGAAGCAGCAGTATGAGCGGGAGCGGGAAGGCTGGAACCGGTATTACGAGCTGCTTGACCGGCTTCAGCATGAACCGTCGCTGAAAAAGCGCGCCGGCCAAATCATTCAAGACTGCCGTGTCCGGACTTGAACGGCATCCGGGCAAAAAGTTCCAATGACTGGAATATCCGCCGCAAAAAGTTCCAATGACTGGAACTTTTCAATTCAAAAAAGCTTCCAGTTCTTTTTGCAGCTGATCGGCGCTGTCCATTTCATAATGGATGCGGAAGGCCTCTTCCGCGGACATGCCGTTCATGACATCCAGCGTGAAGGGCATGATTTTCTCGGCCGGCTGCCTGAGCATCAGCCAGCCGAAGAGCATTTTGGAGGTCCGGTAGAATGCCTCCACTTCCGCCGGATACTGCGTCGCGGCAAAGAGATCAGCCAGCGGATAAAGAACATCCCGCTTTTTGAAGTGAGCCCTTCGGCTTTTCTTGATGCCCTTGAAGGCGGCGTACCCGAATTCCTCATACCATTCGGCCATGCCCTCGTTCAGCCAGAGCGGCAGGCGCCGGGGAAAGAGCCGGTTGATGACCAAATGCGTCATTTCATGCGCGAGCACACTGCCGCTTTCCGCGGTGCCGTCCGCCTGTTGCAGAAACATCTCCGGGCCTCTGACTACTGAAAAGGCCCACTCCTCTTTCATGCCGCTCGCGCGGATGAACTCCTGCCAGTCCTTTGGCGAGCGGAAGATGAAGATGTGAGAACGGACCGCAGGGCCCTGAGCCGGTGCATTCAATTCCTTCGCGATGTGATCGAACAGGAATTCAGCCATGCGCGCCGCTTTCAGGGCAAAGGTCTTGCGCTCATAATGGTACACAAAGCGCTCCGTCTGCGCGTGCTGCCACCTGATCCCCGGCATCTGCAGAACTTCCCGCCCGAGAAGCGAGAGGCTGCCGGAGTCCATCTGATCCGGCCCGACTTCCTGAAAATCCGCTTGTGCGGAAACGGCCAGCAGACAGATCATCAGGTTCTTCAGCATGCGAAAAGGTTTCCCGGATTGAGGCGGCACTGCGGATCGAACAGCCGTTTGAGCCGGCGCATGTCCTCGATCCCCCGCGCTCCCATCATTTTAAGGAGGAACGGGGTTTTGAGTTTGCCGATTCCGTGTTCTGCCGAAACCGTTCCCCCCATGCGGATCACGGCATCGGCCCATTCCAGATACTGGGCTTTCCCCTGTTCAAATTGCTTCACGGTGCGGGGAAGGATGTTGACATGCACATGATTGCTCCCGATGTGTCCAAAGATCACATATTCGAGCCCCAGGCGCTCAAGCGATGCGTGATACAGCGCCATCAGCTCGTCCAGGCGGTCGTCGGGGACGGCCATGTCGGTGCCGAGTTTCGTGATCGCGGGATCGGTTTTCCGGCGTTCATCTATCAGAGAGTTGACCGCTTCAGGCAGCGCATGACGGAACAGGCGTATGCGCTCCCGCTCATGATCATCCGTGGCAATCCATGTCCTGTCCTCGCTTCCCCCGCAGCCGTCCAGCGCTTCGCACATGCGCTCCACCATGCCGGAAGCCTCATCCTCGTCCGCCGCATGATACTCCACATAGACCGCCGTGTGATAATCCGCCGGCACCTCGGGGGCGCCCTCCAGCCTGTGGCTGCGGAGCAGGTTCAATGAGCAGGAATCAAAAAACTCAATAGACGCGGGTTTGTCCTTCAGTCCGCGGACGGCATGAACAAACGCCAGCGCATCGGGTTCTTTTCCGAAGAAGGCCATGACCCCCCAGACGGAAGCGGGCCAGGGCTGCAGCTTGAGGTGCAGCTCGGAAAAAATGCCCAGCGTGCCTTCCGAACCGATGAACAAATCCAGCAGGTCCATGCTGTCGCGGACAAAATATCCCGAAGCGGTCTTAATGGCCGGAGTGGTATAGGAAGGCAGGTCGCCTTCAATTACACGGCCGGATTCCGTTTTCAGCCTGAAATTCCGCCCGGTGGCCATGCACTGGCCGCGGCAGAGCGCGATGACATCACCGTCTGCAAGAACAAGGCGGGCGGCGAGGATAGATTCACGCGTGGCCCCGTAGCGAAACGAGCGGGCGCCGGAAGCGTTGCAGGAGGCCATGCCTCCGATGGTCGCTGTGGTCTCCGTGGGATCCGGCGCAAAGAAAACATTCCCCCGGCTTTTCAGGTGCGCGCGGATTTCATCCAGCGTCACGCCGGGCTGCACGATCAGATCATCCCTGTCCGTGATCGTCTTCATCCGGCTGAGATTCAGGATATGTCCGCCGGAAGGCACAGCCCCGCCCGTTAATCCTGTGCGCGCGCCCTGTGTGGTGATGCACTGCCCGTTTGCCGCGGCCCAGCGAACGGCATCCGCAATCTCTGCCTCGTTCAGCGGGAATGAAATTGAGTCTGCCGTGCCGGTTTTCCGCGATTCGTCGCGCAGATAATCGGGCCCGATGTCACTGTGAATCTCCGGCATGTCACTTGTCCGCCATGTGAATGGTTTGCGTCGGGAAGGCGAACTCAAGACTCTCGTCATTGAACTTGCGCAGGATTTCCATGTTGATTTTGTGGCTGAAGGCCATATAGCCGAGCCAGTCGTTCTTCCCGTACCAGTAGATCACCTTGATGCCGAGTGAAAAATCATTGAAATCCGTGAAGAATACCAGAGGAGGGAATTTCGGATCCATGTATTCATGATTGTCCAGAATGTCCTTCAGGATCTGGACCGCCTTCTCCATTTTATCGGGCGGGGTGCTGTAGACCAGTCCGATGTTGAGTTCCCTCTTCAGAAACGGCCGGCGCGATATGTTGGTGATGCTCTTCATGGACAGTTCGCCGTTCGGGACGATCACCAGATGCCCGTTTAAAAGCCTGATTTTTGTTGAACGGAATCCAACGCTTTCCACATTGCCGTCAATTCCGTCAAAAACAATGCGCTCTCCAAGTTCAAACGGCTTGTCGGCCAGGATCACGAGCGAGCCGAAAAAGTGCTGCAGGCTGTCCTTGGCGGCGAGCGCGACGGCGAGACTGCCGACCCCCAGACCGGCGAGAATGGATGTGATGGGCTTGTCGCTGAGTATCTGCGCAACCTGAATCAGCGTCAGGACCACAACGGTGATGCGCAGGGATTTGGTAACCATGGGCGCAAGAATCTCGTTCATTCTGCTGGAGGACCGCGCCGTGGCGCGCGCGAGCCCCACCTGCACGGCATCGGTCAGGCAGTAGACAATGAACCCGACCGCACAGGTGGTTAGAACCGAAACCGTGGTCGAGATCAGCTGCTGAAACTGTTCCGTATAAACAAGGAAAGACAATCCCATGCGAAAACCGAACAAAAACAGCAGGAAGACCATTCCTCTGGCTATGGCGCGAAGCAAGGCAGAAACCGCCGTCTTTTCGCGTGCCGCCATGACTTCCGATCTTTTCAGCAGCACATGGCGGAGAATTCGCCCTGTCAGCAGTGCCGCGAGCACAACCACAAAGAAACTCGCTATCCGCCAGATGCTGTTTCCGGCCAGAGTCCAGTTCATCATTTGTGTCAGTCGTTCCATCAGATCTCCTGTTTTTTATTCATATAAACGAAACCGGCGGATGAATATCAAGCTCTTCATGATTCGACCCTTGCCGCGAGCGGAAGAAATGCGCGGCGCAGGTGTGCAGAGAATCCCTGCCCGGAATCATGCAGTCGGTCACCGCGTTTTGTTTACGGGAGCGTCACCATGGTGCGGTAATAGCCCGCAGAGCCGTTGTTGGTCACAGAGAGCACAACGGCCCCTCCGGTGCCCGGCAGGTTCAGATTGAGCCGGGTCCAGTTGACCATGCTTTCCGTCAGATTCGTGCTCCAGACAACATCATAGACCCGGTCGCCTGAAGTGGGCGGGCCTGCTGTGATGTTCAGGACAGTCCTGCCGACGGCGCTGGTGATGGTGTTCTGATAGAAGGACCCGTCATCCAGCGGATCCGTGTCGGTAATATATTCGTAATGGTTGCTCTTCCCGTCACCATCGGCATCGTCAGCCGGGTTGTTGGTCAGACTGGAAAAGCGGTTCCACTCCCAGTCGTCTCCGATGCCGTCCGCGTCCCAGTCGGCCGGCACCACAATAACTGTCGAGTTTGTCACCACGCTGCTGGCTTCGCCCTGCCCGTCGTTCGCAACGAACACCACCAGGCTGGTCGAGCCGGCGTCCGATGCGCCGGCGGTCCATGAGAACGTCGTGCCGACATAGGTTGCGCCTGCGGGCGCGACGGTGTTGGTCAGCGTCACCGGATCGCTGTCCGGATCGCTGGCGGTCACCTCGAAGTTCGTGTAAGCGCCGACTGGTAGAATGTGAGGCCCGGGCAGGCTGATGACCGGCGCATGGTTCTCATCCACCTCAACCAGCTTCAAGTACTGAACCAGTTCCCCGTCGTTTGTGATGGAGCCGCCGGCGGTTCCTCCGTTGAGCTGCACGAATATTCCGTCATTGTACAGCGACGCTCCGCTGATCGGCGAACCCCAGACTTCCGCGGACGCATCACTGGAGGCAAGATTGCGGACCTGATAAAGCGTTCCGGTGTCGAGACCCAGAAGATCCCACGCGCCGGTCAGATCATAGGTGGCGGAAGCTCCGGTGTGCGCCTCGCCGTGCCGGAACATCAGCGCAAAGGCCAGCACGACATCCTTGTCGTTCGGCGAAGCATAGGGTTCTTCATATTTCGCCACCGCGAGGATCCTTCCTTCTTCACCGCCGCCAACCTTGCTCAAGAAATACCGGTTCTGACTCTGAAGCGCGGGGCTGTTCAAGCGGGCCCAGTTCACGCGGCCGTACCACTGCGCAAGGCCTTCGGCATTCGGCGGCGGATTCGACCAGACCATGAGCTGGTTCCACTGCTTGAAGTGCGGAATGAACTTGCCGAAGTTTTCCTCATGATCGGTGCGGAAACCGTCATAGTACCAGTAGGAGGGGTCGGCATTGTAGTTCTGAATGCCCTGTTCCTGTCCGTAGAAGATCATCGGGATGCCGTCCACGGTCGAAACCGCTCCGTAGCGGCTGGCGACCAGCCAGCAGTCGTTGTCGGGCAGGACTTCATCGTGCGATGTCAGATTCAGAAGCACCGCGCCGCCGTTATATGCATTGCGCCGGTCTTCGAGGGCGGAGCGGACCGACCACGAATCGTTGATTTGCGCCTGCGTGAACTGGAAAACCAGGTTTTCATTAAGCACATCAAAATGGCGGTTCGACCGGTATCCGGGTTTGCCGCCGTCCAGCGTTTCGGCCATGAAAATGAAATTCCATTTCATGGAGCGCGTGCGGTTGATGATGTACTCCCAGGTTTGCGGCGGGAGCCCCTGCCCGAAGTCGCAGCGGAGCCCGTCAATGCCCCGGTCATCGTCGGCCCGCACAAAGGTGTTGGTGCCGGAATGACCGGTCTTCTTCAGCCAGTACTCCGTGTAGTATCCGAAATATTTCCACAGATCGATGGTGTCCGCGGACATGCCCGTGTAATCGTAGACATCGTCCTCATTCAGATAATCCCCGTTGTTGTCGGGATTGTGGCGCACCAGAGCGGAATATTTTCCAAAATAGAATTCGGCCACATCCGCCCATTTGCCGAAATCGCCGCGGTCGGGCGCGGTGGCGAAATCGTTGCTGTAGACTGAATGATAATACGTGGCCGGCTCGCCATAGTCGGTCCACAGGGCATACCAGCCGGGCTTGAACCAGCCGATGTGATCGTTTTTGTTCGTGCAGAATCCCAGATCGAGACCGCCCTGCCCCATGACCGCGTCCCAGGCCGTGTGATTGAACACGCCGTCCAGCATCACGTTCACGGTGCCCACGGAACCGGTATAGGCATCACACGCGGCCACGAAATTCGTGAACTCCGCCAGCGCGCCCGTTTCCGTTCCGTCCGCGCCGAGATAGGGCGACACGGCATAATAGTCGCGTGTCGCATAGGGGCTGCCCGGCTCGTATTCGGAGGGGTCGCCCCGGAAGGTCTCCGCGCTGGGATGGATCGGCTGGAACCACAGGCAGTTGGCCTGGATGTAATTGAGATATTCAAGATTGAACGGGTCGAAGCCGTCGGTGTCGCCTTCCGAGGAGCCCAGCAGGTCGCGGAAGGTGCTGCGGCCCGCCTCGTCATTATACGTCGCCTCAACAGTCAGAGGGTTGAGTTCGTACATCGTCATCTCCAGCACTTTTCTCGGGGAAACGACGACGGCGTGATCCCGGCGGCCTGCGGATGAATACCAGTGCCAGGAGCCGGCCGCCATGCCGTTGGTTGAATATCGCGCCGTAAGGCGGTACGCCCCGCACCTGCTCACCGTGCCGGTCCAGACATAGGCCCCGCCGCCGACAGGCGTCATCGGATACGCCCTGAAATACGCGCCCGTGTCGTTGGTGGTGATCAGATCGCCCGAAGGCGGCCTGATCCCGTCCGGAACGCCGTCAGTGTTGTAGTCCGCATCCGCATAGTCGCGCCGGTCGAGATTTGAAAATATCTCCACCTTGTCAAGGTTCAGCGCGCCGGGAACATACGTCACAACTATCTGCTCCGTGTCGCCGTTCACTTCATCAATGAAGAACTTGGTCGTGGTGTAATCCGCATTGAGCGTGCCCACGGTGAGCTGCTGGGCCCCCGCGGTTCCGATTGCGAACGAGAACGTATTGCTGGCTGTTCCCGCTGTGCCGTAGTCGGCATAACGCTCGGTGTCGTTCGTGGTTTTCCACGCGCCGATCTTGTACTTGATGGTCGTCAGGGACGGCAGGCCGGTCGCGGTTCCCTGCCACCACATGGCGTCGGCATCGGGATAGCTGTCCTCCTCCATGTGATCGAAACTCATCGCCACGACCTTTGTGGAGGCATTGCCCGCCGCGCCGTAATGCCCGTGCGGCTCGGTGCCGTTGGTGGTGTAATAAACGGCCGCATAATCGGCCCACCGGTTGGTGCCGATGCCCTGCGCATAGCCGATCTTGGCCCAGAACTGGGCGCTGGTTCCCGACACCACGCGGTTGTCCGCATGCCAGACAAATTCAGGCGACTGCCCGGCGGCGGACGAATAGGTGAAAGTGAAGGGATTGCCCTGCGCGTCACCGGCATCGGCAAAGGTCAGGCTGGAAGCTCCGCTGTTCGTGGTGCCGATCCAGGTGTCGTCATGATCGTTGTACGTAATGAGCAGATAATACTGCACCTCATCGGATGCCGCATAGGTTCCGGCCGGAATCAGGCCGACCCAGTACTTGTTGTTCGAGTCCACGCTGTCAAAGGAAAGACTGTTCGAACTCCACGAGCCGGCGTCCGTCTTTTTATGGAAGAGCCAGCCGCCCGTCTGGTCGCCGGGATTGCCCGCCCCCTGATACTGGCTGCCGTTGTATATGTAGACCGCCTGATTTGTGGAGGGATCTCCGGCCGGATTGCGCATGGTCGCGGTGAAGGGCTCTGTGTTCGTCGGGATATGCCAGCAGTTTCCGAGATTGGCCGGAGGAGTTCCAACCGAATACTGGTAGTTTGTGGCGCCGGATTTCTTCCCGCGCAGCGTGCACAGATCAAAATCGGCCGTGATGATATTGGAAGGCATGGTTGAGGTCAGAACATAATACTCAATGACTGACCCCGTCGGACTGGCCGGAATCGCGGCGGTGTAGTTCGTGGAGCTTCCGGCGGCCTGCGCCGTGAGGTAACTGTTCGTCCATGCGTTCTTCGTGTAGCGCACCCAGACATTCTCCTGCGCGCTTTTGGCCGCGCTGAGCTGGATGGTGACCGTCACCGCATTGGTGGCGGCCGTGTCATGATTGTCGGAGACCGCCAGCACCGATACCGGGCTGCCCTCCGTTCCCATGATAACATAGGGCCGGTCCCACCACTCATATGTTCCCTTCAGGTTGAACGTGTACCGCCATCCGCTGGTTTCGCTGAAGGAAAGATCGGAGGGGTCGCCGCCGTCATTGATGCGGGCCTGGCCGATGGTGGAGTTGACGGCGGCGTTGGTTGAGTAGGCGGCCTTGTATCCCCACTGCGGATTCCAGTTGCCGCTTTGATCAAACTTGAGGCCGGATGTCGCCCGCGTGGCCGTGGAAGTGATGGTGACCTTGTAGATGCTCCCGAAATCGGTGTCGGCGGTCATCCAGTTGGTGCCCCACCCGTTGATGTCGCCGCGCGGGGTTTCGGCAAAAAGCCCCTGAACCGCGCAGAACGCCGCTGTCAAAACAACATGCCGCAGTGCCCTCTTTTTCATAATGATTCCGTCTCCCGCTGATCCTCTGGAACTACTGTCCACAAGATGCATCAAAAACGGACAGTCTTCAAACCTAATCCGCGAGCATCTCGCGGGATCACCGGGACTAAATCTGCCGGACCGCTTCCGCCTGCCGTGATGCAAAATAGTACTAATTTAGTACTATTTAGATCCGCACGGTGCAGTTTTGCATTTTCCCGCGCGCGCCCCCTTCATTTCCCCTTTTTTTTCATTTTTCGCGGCCGCAAGTGCCGCCGGGCTGATATTTTCATGAAAATTCGAAAATTCAAGGATTTTTGGCCTTTTTTGACGTTTTTGGGCCGATTTTTGGTCATTTTTTGCATTTTTTGGACGTTTTGGGGCTGTTTTTCGCGTTTTTTTGAGTTTTTTACATGGTATGGCCGCCGGGGCAATCGTTGCGTGAAAATAGTTTTTTGTGTATAAAAGAAGGTCAGGAAGTCGGGTGCATGATGCCAAGCGGAAAAACTGCAGAAGGACCGCGTCGCAAGAACCTGGACGGGCTTTTCAAACCCCGGAGCGTGGCCATGGTCGGGGCGTCAGCCGATCCCCATAAAATCGGCCACCAGATTTTGAGAAATATCGTCGAAGGCGGTTTTGCCGGAGAGGTGTATCCCGTCAATGCCTGCGCCGAGGCCGTTCTGGGCCTGAAGACTTTTCCTTCCGTTGCGGCCATCCCCCACCCGGTTGATTTCGCCGTGATTTCCATCCCCGCAACCGCCGTCGCCGCCTGCATGGAGGAATGCGGACAGAAAGGCGTTCAGGCGGTCGCCGTGATCACTTCCGGATTCGCGGAGGCGGGCAACATTGAAGAGGAGCACAAGCTCAAGGCGATTGCGGACCGGTACGGCATGGCGCTGGTCGGGCCCAATATTCTCGGCGTGGTCTATTCCCCCTCCCGGCTCAACGCGACCTTCGGCCCGCGCGACATGGCCAGCGGCGGCACGGCCTTTGTCTCCCAGAGCGGCGCGCTGGCCATCGGCCTGATGGGCTGGGCGGTGATGGAGAAGATGGGCATGAGCGCGCTGGTCAGCATCGGCAACAAGGCCGATGTGGATGAGCGGGATCTGATTGAGTACTTCAATCATGATGAACACGTGAAGGTGACCCTCGTTTATATGGAAGGCCTGAAGAACGGGCGCGATTTCATGCAGACCAGAATCAGCAAGCCGGTCGTGATGCTGAAAGTCGGGCGCACGCAGCGCGGCGCCAGGGCCGCGGCCTCGCACACCGGGTCGCTCGCGGGTTCGGATCAGGTCTTTGACGCCGCCTTCCGCCAGCTCGGGATGCTCCGCGCGGACACATTCCGCGAGGCGTTCAACTGGGCCCGGGCGCTTGCCCTGCCCCCGATGCCCGGCAGGAAGGTGCTGATCATCACCAATGGCGGCGGGATCGGCGTCCGCGCCACGGACGAATGCGAGAAGGCGGGGCTGCACCTTCTGGATGATCCCGAATGGCTGGAAGAAACATTCCGGCCCGTCATGCCGTCCTACGGGAGCACGAAAAATCCAATTGATCTCACCGGCGGGGCCGCGGCGGACAAATACAGCCAGGCCTTCAAGTCCGCGGTGATCTCCGACAAGTTCGATGCGCTGCTTGTGCTCTACTGCGAGACGGTGATCACCGACCCGCTGGCCATTGCGCAGGGGGTTTCCCGGGAATATGAGGCCGCAGGCCGCCGCAAGCCCGTCGTGGCCGCCATGGTCGGCGGAGAACGCTCGCGGCAGGCCATTCATTTCCTGAATCAGCAGGGCGTTCCCGCCTTCACATCCGTGGCCGATGCGGCCTCATCGCTGAACGCCCTGGCCCAATGGCATGAAATCTCCAGCCGCGAGAAAGATGATCCGGAGTGCTCCCAGGCGCCCCGGGAGGCCGTCAGGATTGTTGAGCAGGCCCGAAAAGAGGGCCGTTCCGCCCTGCTCGAGCACGAGGCGCGGCAGGTGCTGGAACTCTGCGGCGTTCCCGTGCCGCCCGCGGCTTTCGCGCGCGATCTGGATGAGGCGAAGCTTAAGGCCGCAGCGCTTTATCCGCTGGCGATGAAGATTGCCTCGCCGCAGATCATTCACAAAAGCGATGCCGGCGGAGTGGCCGTCAACATCCGGGACGAAAGCGAGCTGGCTGAAAAATACAGCGCCATGATGAAAACCGTTTCGGAGCGCGTCCCGGATGCGCAGATCGAGGGCGTGAACCTTGTGCAGATGGCGGAGGGAATCGAATGCGCGGCGGGGCTGAGCAGCGATCCGCAGTTCGGGCCCGTGGTCATGTTCGGGCTGGGCGGCGTGCTGGTGGAGGCGCTGAAAGACGTGGCCTTCCGGATTGTGCCCTTCGGCCGCGTGGAGGCGGGACGCCTGATTGGCGACATCAAAGCCCGGAACATACTCGACGGATTCCGGGGGGCCAGGGCGGACCGGCCCTCGCTGGTGCAAATCCTGTGCGCCATCCAGAAACTGGCGGGTCTTGTGAAGGAAGTGGACATCAACCCGATCCGCTCAAGTGAAAAAGGCAGTTTCGCCGTGGATGCCCGGATTATCCTTTGAATCAGGCGGACAGCTTGTCCAGGGCCTTTGAGAGGGCCTGCCAGCAGAGGCCGGCGCATTTGACGCGCACCGGAAAATCACGCACGCTCCTGAGCACCGCGAGATCCCCCAGAGATTCGTCCGACGGGTCGCACGTCCCCTGCACCATCCCGAGAAATTCCGAAATCATGGCGCGGGCCTCCGAGGGAGTTTTCCCCAGCACCCGTTCCGTCATCATGGAGCAGGAGGAAGTGCTGATTGCGCATCCGCGCCCGTCGAACCGGATGCTGGAAATCCTGTCGCCCTGCAGTTCAACTCGAAGCCGGAAATGATCCCCGCAGGTCGGGTTTTCATCCTCCACGGTGGCCTCTTCATCGCTCACGGGGCCGAAGTTCTGCGGTTTCTTGAAGTGCCTGAGGATCACTTCACGATAAAGGTCTTCAAAGGCCATGGAAAAACCTCGCTGTCTTTTCGACGACATCCGCCAGGGCGTCCACTTCGTGCCGGTCATTGTACAGGTAAAAACTGGCGCGGCTCAGGGCGGCAAAGCCGTAGCGAACCACGAGAGGCTGAGCGCAGTGGTGACCCGCGCGTATGGCAATGCCCTCCTGGTCCGCGAACTGGGCCATGTCGTGCGGATGCACGTTTTTCATGTGCCATGCGATCACGGCGCCCCGGTGGGCGGCTCGGCCCACGATCTGGATCCCGGAGAGGGCGTCCAGACGCTGCAGGGCGTACCGGACGAGTTCCTGTTCATGCTGGAAGATGCGGTCCATCCCCGCGGCTTCGAGATAGTCAATGGCCGCCTTCAGCCCCGCCGCGCCGGCCACGTTGGGCGTGCCGGCCTCGAACTTGTACGGAACATCGGCCCAGACCGCATCCCGAAGGGCTACGCGATGGATCATGCTGCCGCCTGTTTGATACGGACGCATCCGGTCCAGCAGTTCACGCTTCGCGTACAGCACGCCAATGCCCATGGGGCCCAGCATTTTGTGGCCGGAGAAGGCAAGGAAATCGCAGTCCAGATCGGCCACATCCACCTTGAAATGCGGAAGGCTCTGCGCGGCATCTATGAGCACCCGCGCCCCGGCTGAATGCGCGGCGGCAATGCACTGCCTGACCGGATTGATGGTTCCCAGCACGTTGGACATGTGGGTCATCGCCAGTATCTTCACTTTCGGAGACAGCATCTGCTGAAAGGCGTCCATGTCGAGCGCGCCGTCCTCCCGGCCGGGGATAAAACAGAGTTCCGCGCCGGTCTGCCGGGCGAGCTGCTGCCAGGGAAGCAGATTGCTGTGGTGCTCCATCACTGTCAGGAGAATCTGATCTCCCGGCCGGAGCGCCGCCGCGCCGTAAGCTGACGCCGCCAGATTAATGCTTTCCGTGGCGCCACGCGTGAACACCACCTCCTGCGGAGAACCGGCGCCGATGAAATCCGCCACCCGCGCGCGGGCGGATTCAAGGATTTCGGTCGCCTCCTCGGACAGCTGATGGAATCCGCGGTGCACGTTGGCGTTGTGGTTCCGATAATAGTCGCACACGGCCTCGATCACGCATTCCGGCTTCTGCGTGGTGGCCGCGTTGTCGAGATAAACCAGGCGCTTCCCCCCGCGCATTGTGCGGGCAAGAATCGGGAAATCCCTCCGGATCCGCTCTGTGTTCAGCGCATTCATTCCTGATCGGTTTCCAGCCGTCCGTCGCGGAGAAACAGGACGCGGTCGCACTGGTCGCAAAGCGCGCGGTTGTGCGAAACCAGCAGGAGCGTGACCTGATGCTCCTCCACCAGCCGGAAGAGGCATTGAAGCACAGTGTCCCCCGTCTTTGAATCCAGGTTACCGGTGGGTTCATCGCAGAAAAGAATTTCCGGGTTGTTCATCATCGCGCGCGCCACCGCGGTGCGCTGCTGCTCTCCGCCGGATAGTTCCGTCGGGAGATGATGCAGGCGTCCGGAAAGTCCCACGCTGGAGAGCAGGCTTTCTGCGCGGTCTCGCGTTGCACGGCTTTTCGGCTGCAGTCTTCGCGGGAGGGCCATCGCCGGGAGCATGACATTTTCCAGCACGGTCAGCTCGGGCAGAAGATAATAGGCCTGGAAAATAAAGCCGGTCTGGCTTGCGCGCAGCGCCGTCCGCCGGGCCGGGGACTGACTGTACACATCCGTCCCGTCAAACATCACGCGGCCGGCGGTTGGAGATTCCAGGCCTCCGAGCACATGCAGCAGTGTGGTTTTCCCGGCGCCGCTTGCGCCCATGATGGCCGTGCGCTCGCCGCGACCGAGCGACAGTGAAACCCCCTTCAGGACAGGGATCACCACGGCGCCCATGACGAAGCTCTTGTCAATGGCATCCGCCTGAAGCAGTGGACGGTCATTCATAGTGCAGGGCCCTCGCAGGATCCAGACGGGCGGCGCGCCACGCCGGCACCAGCCCCGCCAGCGTGCAGATGATCACCACCACCAGGGCCACCATCGCCACATCCGTCAGCGATGTCGTGGACGGGATTTCGCTCAGATGATAGAGATCCTTCGGAAGCAGTTCCATGCCCAGCCGCCGGTTCATCCAGCTCATCAAATCGTTCCGGTAATAAAGAACAAGCAGTCCGGCGGCCATGCCGGACAGCGTTCCGAGCACGCCGCAGATCCATCCCTGCCAGAGGAAAACCCGCATGATGCCGCCGGAGCTGAAGCCGAGAGCCTTGAGCAGGCCGACCTCCTTTGTCTTCTGCACAGCCAGCGTGATCAGGGTGTTGGTGATGCCGAATGCCGCGACCACGGATATGATGATGAGCAGGAAGAACATCATGTTCTTTTCCACCTTCAGCGCCGAAAAGAGCTGCCGGTTCATGTCCATCCAGGTCTGAACCTCATATTCGGGACCGAGATCCACCTGCATTCGGGCGGCAATGGATGGCGCCCTGAAGGGATCCCCGGTCATCACCTGAATGCCGTGCACCCCGCGCTCCATGCTGTACATGCTTCGCGCCGTGTCCAGCGAAGTGAGCATGAATCCCATGTCAAAATCCCACATGCCCAGCTCAAATATCCCGCTCACCGTCAGCTCCTCCGGGAGCCGCAGTTCGTCGGCCACAGTGAAATTTTTCGGTGAGTAAACCAGAATCCGGTCGCCAAGGCCCGCGCCGACGCGCGCCGCGAGATCGCGGCCGAGAATCACTTCGTCATCTTCGACCGAAAAGACGCCTTCCGCCATGTGGGCGGGGATCTGACTGATGCGCCTCTCCATCTCGGGGTCAATGCCGCGCATGACAGGAGTGTAAACGTGATCCTCGTGCTGGATAAACACGAGCCCCTGCACAAAGGGCGCGGCACCCTTTACTCCGGGAACCTCCGCAAGCCGCTCCATGACAGCATCCTCGTCCTCCATGATCCCCCAGCCCGTCACGGTGAGGTGCGCGTTGAATCCAAGAATCTTGTCGCGCCACATGTCGTCGAACCCGCTCATCACGGACAGGACAATGACCAGCACCGCCACGCCCAGCAGCACCCCCAGCACGGAAATCAGCGTCACAACGGAAACAAACGTGCGCTTGGGGCGGAGATACTTGAGAGCCAGGAACAGCGAAAACGGAAGCTTCATCAGGCATTCCTGGGTTTCAGATGGGGAAACAGAATCACATCGCGGATGGTTTCGCATCCCGACAGAATCAGCATCAGACGGTCAATGCCAATGCCCATGCCTCCGGCGGGCGGCATACCGTGCTCCAGAGCGGTCAGGAAATCCTGGTCCATCTTCTGCACATCTTCGCCGGCCTGTTCCGCAAGGCGGCGGCGCTGCTCCAGCGGGTCATTCAACTCGGTGTAGCCGGGGGCGATTTCGCACCCGCCGATTTCCAGCTCAAACACATCCACCACCGAAGGATCATCCGCGCAGGTTTTCGCCAGCGGGACCAGTTCCGTGGGCAGGCGGGTGACAAACGTCGGGTTCATCAGGGTTTTTTCTATAACCTTCTCATACACTTCATGGGTCACTTCAGCCATGCCCCACGCCGGGTCCAGTTCGCATCCGAGCTGCTCCGCGCGTTTGCGGGCTTCATCCACCGGCAAATCAAACCAGTCGGCGCCCGCGCGCTCCTTCACCAGATCCCTGTACGCGGCCGTGCGCCAGGGCGGCGTCAGGTCAATCCGCCGGTCCCCTTCTCCCACAACCAGCGTCCCGAACACCTTCTGCGCCACATGCGTCACGAGGTCCTGCACCAGAGACTTCATGCTGTTCACATCGCCGAAGGCCTCGTAGATCTCCAGCATGGTGAATTCGGGGTTATGCGTCCGCGAAAGCCCTTCGTTGCGGAAATTGCGGTTCATCTCGAAAACCTTGTCGAACCCGCCCACCAGCAGCCGCTTCAAATAGAGTTCGGGCGCAATGCGCAGATACATGTCTGTCTTCAGGGCGTTGTAGTGGGTCACGAAGGGCTTGGCGGCGGCGCCGCCGGCCATGACCTGCAGCATCGGTGTTTCCACTTCGGAAAAACCGCGCTCCGCCAGGAATGTTCTGATCTCGCGCACCATGGCCACGCGCTTGTTGAACACCTCGCGCACTTCGGGATTGGCAATCAGGTCGAGGTAGCGCTGGCGGTACCGGATTTCCGTATCCTGCAGGCCGTGCCATTTTTCAGGCAGCGGCAGCAGGGCCTTGGAAAGAAGCTCCCATTTCTGGACCTTGATGGTCTTTTCGCCGGTGCGGGTGACAAACAGTTCGCCTTCAACGCCAAGCTGATCACCAATGTCAAGAATCTTGAAGGCCGCATAGGCGTCCTCGCCGACCTCATCCTTTTTCACATAAATCTGCAGCCGGCTGCTTCCGTCGCTGATATGCGCGAAAGTGGACTTGCCCATGTCGCGGCGCGCCAGGAGGCGGCCGGCCGCGCGCACCGGTTTATGTTCTTCAAAATCCGCGGCGATATCCGACAGCCGGCCGGTGCGGGAATAGGCTTTCCCAAAGGGCTGATATCCCATCGCCTTAAGCTTTTCCATGTTCTCGAGGCGCTGCGCCCGCACTTCGCTGCTGTTTTCACTGTTTTCCATGATGATTGCTCCAAAAAGACTGCGGAGAGACTAGCCCCCGGCCCCGGTGAAGTCAAGAAACGCCCATTCGCAACATCAGCGTCCAGATAATGATTGCGATGCCGGGATGAATGTTCTATAGATGCCGCTTCACGCCGGAGTGGCGAAATGGCAGACGCACTGGACTCAAAATCCAGCGCCTTCACGGGCGTGTGGGTTCGACTCCCACCTCCGGCACCATGATGCAGAACAGGTGAGAACAATGCAATGGACGGGTAAAAGTTTGAGAATGGCGGCGGCTTTGCTGATGCTGCCCGCCGTGATCGCCGCCAAGCCCTATGAAAAGGGACCGGAAGGCCCCACCTGGCGCTGGTGGCGAAGGCCGGAGAAATCCGCGCCGGCGGCGCAGATGATCCATGCCCGGGACCTGCTGCAGGCCGGGAAGCTGCGCAAGGCTGCAAAGGAGTTCCGCGCGCTGGTGGACACCTGGCCGGATGTCCCCGAAGCGGCCGATGCGCAGCGCGAATATGCCCGGGTCCTGCACCGGCGCGGAAAATCTGATGACGCTTTTGCTGAATACCAGTTCCTGCTCGAGCGCTACGGCAATCAGGCTCCGTACAATGACACGCTTGAGCAGATGCTGACCATTGCCACCGAGCGGATGAACCGCAAAGCCGCGACGCTCCTTTTCGGCGGATTCACTGATCCGCTCAAGGCCGTTCCTCTCTTTGAGAAAATTCTTGAGCTGGCCCCGGGATGGGAAAAGGCCCCGGAAGTGTCCTGGCTGATTGGACGCGCCAACGAACTGGGCGGCGAACGGGAGGAGGCGGTGAAATGCTATGCCGCCACACAGTACCGCTATCCCGATTCGCCCTTTGCGGAAAAGTCGGCCTTTGACAAATCCTATGTGCTTTACACCATGTCTCAGCAGCGGCTCAAAGATGATTATCTCGCGGAGTCCGCCTGGACCAGCCTGACGCTCTATCTGCAGTCATGGCCGCATTCCGAGCGCGCGGATAAAGCCATTCAGTACCGCAATCATCTTTTCAGCCAGCGCGCACAGCGGGCTTATGAAAAGGCCAGCTTTTACCACAAGACGGCCAAAAACCCGGAAGCCGCGCTGATCGCCTACCGCAGATTTCTGCAGCAGTTTCCGAATTCAGGATGGACGACGCTGGCGGAAATGCGTATACAGGAGCTCACAAACCTTTTGGAGCGGAAAAATGCAAATAAATAGAATGTGTGCGGGTCTTTTTTGCGCAGTGCTGCTGTTGAATCTCTGCGGCTGCGTGGGCTATCAGCTTGGATCCATGCTTCCAGGTGATATTCGCACCGTCTGCGTGCCCACCTTTGTGAACAACACGGATGAGCCGAACATTGAGATTGAGACAACCCAGGCGACCATTCGCGAGATTCAGCAGGACGGATCCCTGAAAATCGCATCATGCGAGGAGGCTGACGCCATTCTCGAAGTTGTGCTCAAGGAATACGAACTGGAGCCCATCAGCTACGGCCGGGACCGCGAAACCACGGCCGAGGAGTACCGCATCTGGATCCGGGCCAGTTATGTGTTCCGGAAACTTTCCGACGACACCGTGGTTTCCGAGGCCCCCAACGTCCGGGGCCAGTCTACCACCGAATTTTCAGGGGACCTTTCTCTGATGAAAAGGACCGAGCTGCCCCGCACCGCACGCGACCTCGC
>Ga0116143_10000853_pt1 | contig 39653 bp, 36 predicted proteins | sample AD_UKC034_MetaG_FD_89745 | JGI IMG/M metagenome (GOLD analysis project Ga0116143, IMG submission 89745) | Active sludge microbial communities of municipal wastewater-treating anaerobic digesters from USA - AD_UKC034_MetaG | ecosystem: Engineered > Bioreactor > Anaerobic > Digestate | place: USA... | reverse complement strand
TGTAGGATTCGAACCTACGACCAACGGATTAAGAGTCCGCTGCTCTACCAGCTGAGCTAAGAGCCCTCTTGATCTTCGCCTTGCCCTGTGCCTGCACGCTTGGTGGGTCGTGCAGGATTCGAACCTGCGACCAACGGATTAAAAGTCCGCTGCTCTACCGACTGAGCTAACGACCCCATCCGCAGAGCCGTGCATTATAGCGGCGCTTTCGAGCGGGGGAAGCGCGTTGCCGCTTGGGGATTCTGCGTGAGGCGCGTGATCGCTTCACCCGCCGCAACCATGCCGAAGGTCGCGGTCACCGTGACTGCCGACCCGTAGCCGGCGCAGGCGAGCGCGGACTCGGGCGCGCCCGCAACGCAAGCCTCCTGCAGCGGGCGCTGCACCGGCTCGCGTGAGAAGACGCAGCGCAGCCCGATCGCGCCCTGCCGCGGCGCCGCGCCGCTCTTGCGCAGCCGCTGGCGCAGGCTGGCCAGCAGCGGATCGTGCGTGACCGCGGCCAGATCGTCGACCGCGACGCGCTGCGCCTCGCGCTTGCCGCCGGCCGCGCCGACGGTGACGATCGGCACGCCCGCACCCAGCGCCCACTGCGCCAGCGCCAGCTTGGCCCTGACCTGGTCGCAGGCGTCGATCAGCAGATCCACCGGAACCGGCAGCAGGTCCGGCCAGTTGCCCGGTTCGACGAACTCCTCGACGGCATGCACGCGGCAGCCGGGATGGATGCCGGCGACGCGATCGGCCAGCGCCAGCGCCTTGGCCTGACCGAGGGTGGCCGTCAGCGCCTGGATCTGTCGATTGACATTGGATTCGGCGACATGGTCGAGGTCGAAGAGCACGAGCTCGGCCACTCCGCTGCGTGCCAGGGCCTCGACGGTCCAGGAGCCGACGCCGCCCAGGCCAACGACGGCCACGCGCGCGGCGCGCAACCGGTCGTAGGCCGCATCGCCGTACAAGCGGCGCAGGCCGCCGAAGCGGCGCTCGAGGTCCGCGGATTCGATCTGGTCCATGCGCACGATGCCGCCGACATTCACGCCCGCTGGTCCCCTCCTGTGCGCCCTCGCATCACGCCCCCGGCCGCGCGGCACATGCGCTACACGGAGCGGCACATCGCCTGCCGATGTCAGCGCAGCGAGCCCAGGCGGTCCTTGCCCGCCTGCGCGGCCTCAGACTTCGGGTAGGTCTTGATCAGCTCGTCGATCGTCTGCCGTGCGCCCTTCGTGTCCTTCATCTCGGCCTGGCTGTTGGCCAGTGCCAGCAGCGCTTCGGGCGCCTGCGGATGCGACGGCGCCGCCTTGACGAAGGTGCGGAAGCTCGCGATCGCCGCACCGTAGTCGCGCAGCGCGTACTGCGCGTTGCCGAGCCAGAAGCGCGCCGAACTCGCATAGCCGCTGCCGGGGTAGCGCAGCAGGAAGGCCGAGAGCGCCGGCGCGGCCTTGTCGAAGCTGCCCGCGCGCATCAGCGCGACCGCCTCCTCGTAGGCCTTGCGCTCGTCGGGCGTGGCGTCGAACTCGCGCCCGTCCAGGCTCACGCGCACCGGCTCGAGCTTGCGCACGCGCTCGTCGACGGCCTGCCCGAGGTCGCGCTGGCGCTGCTGCAGATCCGCGAGCTCGCGCTGGAGCTGCTCCTGGCCGCCGCGAAGCTGGGCAATGTCGCCGCGCAGGGCCTCGAGCTGGTTGTTCAGATCGAGCAGGCTGCGACGCAGCGCAGCCACCTGCTCGACGAGCTGCGCATTGGCCTGGCTCAGCTCGCTGGCACGCGCCCTCTGCTGCTCGTCCACCTGCGTCACGCGCGCGCGCAGGTCGAGAATCGCCCGGCGTGCCTCGTCGTCCTCGAACAGGGCGGCACCGGCCGGCTGGGTGGCGACGAGCCACGGCAGTAGCAGCAGGGCCGCCGGAGGCAGGGCGCGGCGCAGCTTCATCTCACCGATCCCTCAGTTCGGCGCGGCGGTTCTTCGCCCAGGCCTCTTCGTTGCTGCCTTGCACCGCCGGGCGCTCCTCGCCGAAGCTCACCGCCTCGACCTGGTCGGGCCCGACGCCCAGCAGCACGAGCGAGCGCACGACGGCCTCGGCTCGCTTCTGGCCGAGCGCCAGGTTGTATTCGCGGCTGCCCCGCTCGTCGGCATGACCCTCGACGACCAGGCGGCGCTGCTTGTTGGCCACCAGGTTGCGCGCATAGGCTTCGACGATCGGACGGAACTCGTCCTTGACGACGAAGCTGTCGAAGTCGAAGTAGATCACCCGTCCAACCCCGTCGACCGCCGCCGCACTGCCGGTGCCGCCGGCAGCGCCGGTGAGGTCGACGCTCTTGACCTCGGACTGCCCGGTGCCGCTGGCACTGGCACCCGATCCGACGCCACCGGCACCGGCGGCCGACCCGCCCACGGGCGTGGGCGTGCGCGTCTCCACCGGCGCCTCCTGCAGCTTGACGCCCGAAGCGCACCCGGCGATCAGCGCAACCAGCGCCAGCGCAGCCAGGCTAAGTGAGGCTCTTGATTTCATCGAAGGACTCCTGAAGCGGGTCGAGGGAAAAGGAAGGGGCGCAAGGGGGTGGAAGGGGGCGCGCGGCGCCGCCGGCGGCAGCGAGGCTGGCTTGGCAGCGAGCGGCATACGGGGCTCAGCGGTTGAACGGCCCCCACGCGGGTTCGAGCATGTCGGCACCGGTGCTGACCAGGCGCGTCTTGATGCGGCCGTCGAGCGTGGTGGTCATCAGCACGTCGCGACCGCGCTCGCGCGTGGTGTAGACAATCAGCCGCCCGTTGGGCGCGAAACTCGGGCTCTCGTCGCTGCTGGTGTCGGTGAGCGTGCGCACCGCGCCGCCGCCGGCCAGATCCATCAGCGCCAGCTTGTAGGCGCCGCCGTCCGTGCGCGTGATGCAGGCCATCTGGCGTCCATCGGGGCTGATCGCCGGGCTGATGTTCTGCACGCCCGAGAAGCTCACGCGCGACGGAGTGCCGCCACCGGCCGCAACGCGGTAGATCTGCGGGCTGCCGCCGCGGTCGCTGACGAAGTAGATCTGCTTGCCGTCGGGGCTGTAGGCCGCCTCGGTGTCGATCGCGCTGCTGCTCGTCAGCCGCCGCGGGCTGCCGCCGGCGCGCGACATCACGTAGAGCTGCGCGAGGCCCGAGGTCGAGAGCGTGACGACGAGCTCGCGCCCGTCGGGCGACCACGCCGGCGCGCTGTTGGAGCCGCGGAAGTTCGCGAGCTGGCGCCGCTCGCCGCTCAGCAGGTTCTGCACCCAGACCACCGCCTTGCGCGTCTCGAACGAGACGTAGGCGAGTTCCCGCCCGTCGGGCGACCAGGCCGGCGAGATGATCGGCTCGGCGCTGGCGAGCGCCACCTGCGCGCGCTCGCCGTCGGCGTCGGTGACGTAGAGCGTGTGGCGACGCCCGTCGCGCAGCACGTAGGCGATGCGGGTGGAGAAGACGCCGGGCTCCCCGGTCAGCGCCTGGTAGACCTCGTCGGCCACGCGATGCGCCGCCAGCCGCAGATCGCCTGCAGCGACGACCTGGCTGCGCCCGAGCAGTTCCTCGCCGCGCACCACGTCCCAGAGCTTGTAGCGCACGTCGAAGCGGCCGTCGGCCAGCCGCGCGACCGAACCGCCGACGACGGCGTCGATCGCGCGCCCGCGCCATTCGCCGAACACAACCTCGCTGCGCTCGTCCAGCGGCGTCGGCGAGTCGCTGGCGCGAAAGAGCCCGCTGCGCGCCAGGTCGGCACGCACGATCTCCCCGAGCGCAACGCCCGAGGCAGCCTCGTTGCGGAAGTTGCCGACGACGACCGGGATCTGCGTGGCACCGACGCCGGTGATCTCGACCCTGAACTGCGCCGCTGCGGGCAGCGCGGCGGCAGCGCTGCACGCACCCAGCGTGCCGAGGACTTGTCTGCGGGAAGGCATGAAGCCTGTGGATCGCATCGCTTCGAATAGGTTCAATCGCCGCGCTGCCCCGCCGCGACCGGCGGCGCCTCTGCGCGCCTGCATCAAACGGCGATTGTAGGCAGCGGCTTCGCGGCAGCTCCGGGCCGCCTTTTCGCCCCTCCTCCCGCGACGCCGCCCCATCGCGCCCCATCGACTTGCACCGCGATAATCAACGCGCGCCATGGCCACCATCTCCGAGCGACTCGCGCGCATCTCTCCCTATCTGAAGAACGGCCGACGCGCGCTGGCGCTTGCGGGCCTGGGGGCACTGGTCGGCGCAGCGACCGAACCGATGATCCCGGCGCTGCTGCAGCCGCTGCTGGACAAGGGCTTCACGAGCCGCGACCTGCCGCTGTGGAGCATCCCGCTCGCGCTGGTGCTGCTGTTCGCGATCCGCGGGCTGGCCGGCTTCGTCGCCCAGTACGGCCTGGCCGCCGCGGCGCAGAACGGGGTGCTGCAACTGCGCGAGGCGATGTTCGAGAGGCTGCTGCGCGCCAACCCGGATCTCTACACCGGCAGCTCGGCCAGCCAGCTCACCAACACGCTCGTCTACGAGGTGCAGCAGGGTACGACGCAACTGATCAGCGCGCTGCTCACCCTGCTCAAGGACGCACTCACGCTCGTCGCGCTGCTCTCCTACCTGCTGTGGCTGAACTGGCAGCTCACGCTCTTCGTCGCGCTGCTCTTCCCGGCGCTGGCCTTCGTGATGCGCACGCTCGGGCGCCGGCTGCACCGGCTCACCGTCTCGGTGCAGGGCGCGACCGACGAGCTCGCCTACGTCGTCGAGGAGAACGTGCTCGCCTGGCGCATCGTGCGCCTGCACGATGCCGCCGCGGCGCAGGGCGCGCGCTTCCTCGAGCGTGCGCAGGCGCTGCGGCGCCTGTTCCTGAAGTCGGTCGTCGCCGGCGCGACGCTCTCGCCACTGACGCAGCTGCTGACCGCCTGCGCGCTCTCGGCGGTGATCGCGGTCGCGCTGTGGCAGGCGCGCGGCGGCGGCGCCTCGGTCGGCAGCTTCGTCGCCTTCGTCACCGCGATGCTGCTGCTCGTGCAGCCGATCAAGCACCTCTCGGACGTGATGGCGCCGATCACGCGCGGCCTGGCCGCCGTCGAGCGCAGCGTCGACCTCGTCGAGAACAACCCCTTCGAGCAGGGCGGCACGCACGCCGCCGAGCGGGCCACCGGGGAGATCGAGCTGCGCAGCGTGAGCCTGCGCTACCGCAGCGACGCCGAGCCGGCGCTGGCCGATGTCAGCGTGCGCATCCGCCCGGGCGAGACCGTGGCGCTGGTCGGCCCCTCGGGCGCGGGCAAGACGACGCTCGTGAACCTGCTGCCGCGCTTCATCGAACCGACGGCGGGCGAGATCCGCCTCGACGGCCAGCCGCTGCGCGCCTGGGAGATGCGCGCGCTGCGCCGCCAGTTCGCGCTCGTCAGCCAGGACGTCGTCCTCTTCAACGACAGCATCGCGGCGAATGTCGCGCTCGGCGACGACCGCCAGGGGCAGCTCGACGAGGCCCGCGTGAACGCGGCGCTGCGCTCGGCCAACCTGCTGGACTTCGTGCTCACGCTGCCGCAGGGCACGCTCACGAACATCGGCCACAACGGCAGCCAGCTCTCGGGCGGGCAGCGCCAGCGCCTGGCGATCGCGCGCGCGCTCTACAAGGATGCGCCGGTGCTGATCCTCGACGAGGCGACCTCGGCGCTGGACGCCGAGAGCGAGCGCGCGGTGCAGGACGCGCTCGTGCAGCTGATGAAGGGCCGCACGACGCTCGTGATCGCGCACCGGCTCTCGACCATCGAGCATGCCGATCGCGTGCTCGTGCTCGACGCCGGCCGTCTCGTCGAAGAGGGCAGCCACGCCGAGCTGATCGCGCGCGGCGGCCTCTACGCGCGGCTGCACGCGATGCAGTTCCGCGGCTGAACCGAGAATCCCCACCGACCCACCGACAAGGAGTGAAGCGATGAGCCAAACGCAAAGCCCTCCCATCTCCCGCTGGCCCGTGCCCACGCTGGAGAGCCTGCCCGAGGACATGAAGGCGCGCATCCTCGAGGTGCAGGCCAAGAGCGGCTTCGTGCCGAACGTGTTCCTCGCGCTCGCGCACCGGCCCGACGAATGGCGTGCCTTCATGGCCTACCACGACGCGCTGCTGGTGAAGAACACCGGCACCCTGACCAAGGGCGACCGCGAGATGATCATCACCGCGACCTCGGCGGCCAACCACTGCCTCTATTGCGTGGTGGCGCACGGCGCGATCCTGCGCATCTACGAGAAGAAGCCGCTCGTGGCCGACCAGGTCGCGATCAACCACCGCAAGGCCGACATCACGCCGCGCCAGCGCGCGATGCTCGACTTCGCGATGAAGGTCTGCAAGAACTCGCACGAGGTCGAGGAGGCCGACTTCGAGCCGCTGCGCGCGCACGGCTTCAGCGACGAGGACATCTGGGACATCGCCGCGATCACCGCCTTCTTCGGCCTGTCCAACCGGCTGGCCAACGTCAGCGGCATGCGCCCCAACGACGAGTTCTACCTGATGGGTCGGGTGCCGCGAAGCAAGAGCTGAAGCGCAGGGTTCCGGGCGCCGCGCCGGTCGCTCAGCGTCCGGCGCCGTCGTGCCGGGCCTTGTTTCTTGCCGGAACGATCACCGTGCGCTGCAGCCAGCGCAGGAAGCGGATCGAATCGGCGTCCTGCGCCTTCTGCAGCAGTTCCTCGAGCGCCGAGGCCTCGATGCGCAAGCGGCGCGGGTCGCCGCAGCGGCGCACCCGCCGCGGATGCAGGCGCACCAGCAGCGCATCGCGCGGCAAGCCCGGCAGCGCGGCGCGCACGTCGCCAACCATGAGCCAGCGCGCGCCCGTCGCCTCCTCGTGCACGTCGATCGGCTTGCCCCTGAACGCGTAGTACCTGCCCGAGATGCCCGCGTAGGCGCGCTCGCGGATCCGCGCCACCACCCACGCCGCGGCGTCGAACACCAGTCCGCCGAAGGCCCGAATCTGGTAGTAGGTGCGGATCAGCATGAGATGAGGCAGACGCGCCGGGCTCGGCCCGCAACGGAGTTCACGCGCGCATCATCCGTAGGCCGCCGCGCTGCCGCGGCGGGCGGGCACCGCGAATGACGGATTCGCGCCCACCCTCGCTACATCAGCACGATGTCGTACTGCTCCGGATTCATCGTCGGCTCGGCGGAGAGCGAGATCGGCTTGCCGATGAATTCGGACAGGCCGGCCAGGTGCACGCTCTCCTCGTCGAGCAGCATCTCGACGACCGCGGCGCTGGCGACGACGCGGAATTCCTTGGGGTTGAACTGGCGCGCCTCGCGCAGGATCTCGCGCAGGATGTCGTAGCAGACGGTGCGCGCGGTCTTGACGTGGCCGCGGCTGGCGCAGGTCGGGCAGGGTTCGCACAGCATGTGCAGCAGGCTCTCGCGCGTGCGCTTGCGCGTCATCTCGACGAGGCCGAGCTGCGTGAAGCCGCTCACCGTCGTGCGCGTGCGGTCGCGCGCGAGCTGCTTGCGGAATTCGGCCAGCACCGCCTGCTGGTGCTCCTCGCGCACCATGTCGATGAAGTCGACGATGATGATGCCGCCCAGGTTGCGCAACCGCAGCTGGCGCGCGATGGTGCCGGCGGCCTCGAGGTTGGTCTTGAAGATCGTGTCGTCGAAGTTGCGCGCGCCGACGAATCCGCCGGTGTTGACGTCGACCGTGGTCAGCGCCTCGGTCTGGTCGAAGATGACGTAGCCGCCGCTCTTGAGGTCCACGCGGCGCGAGAGCGCGCGCTCGATCTCCTCCTCGATGCCGAAGAGGTCGAAGATCGGGCGCTCCCCCTTGTAGTGCTCGAGCCGCGCGGCCATGCCGGGCATGTAGGTGTCGCCGAAGGCACGCAGCGCATCGAACTGCATGCGGCTGTCGATGCGGATCGCCTGCGTCGACTCGGTGGCCAGGTCGCGCAGCACGCGCTCGGCCAGGCTCAGGTCCTGGTGCAGTAGCGAGCCGGCCGGCAGCGTCTGCGCGCGCTCGCGAATGGCCGCCCAGGTGCGGCGCAGGTAGGCGATGTCCTCGGCGAGCTCGGCGTCGCTCGCCTCCTCGGCGTTGGTGCGCAGGATGAAGCCGCCCCCGCCTCCCTCCTCGGGCCGGCCGACGAGCGCCTGCATGCGGCTGCGCAGCTGCTCGCGCAGCTCGGGGCCGCCGATCTTCTGGCTGATGCCGATGTGCTCCTCCTGCGGCAGGTAGACCAGCATGCGCCCGGCGATGCTGATCTGCGTCGAGAGTCGCGCGCCCTTGGTGCCGATCGCGTCCTTGATCACCTGCACCGTCAGCGACTGGCCCTCGAAGACCTGGCGCTCGATCGGCTTCACGGGGTCGCCGCGGCCGCCGCCGTTGCCGTGCGGGTGCAGGTCGGCCACGTGCAGGAAGGCGGCGCGCTCGAGCCCGATGTCGATGAAGGCGCTCTGCATGCCCGGCAGCACGCGCACGACCTTGCCGAGGTAGACGTTGCCGACCAGCCCGCGCTCGAGCGTGCGCTCGACGTGCAGTTCCTGCAGCGCGCCGTTCTCGATGATCGCCACCCGCGTCTCCTGCGGGGCCCAGTTGATCAGGATGTCTTGGCTGGCCATGCGCCGGAGTCTAGTGGCGAGGGAGCGACTGCGGCCTCGCCGCCGCCGTCGGCAACGGTCATGTCGGCCGGCGCACCCGGCGCGGCCTCGACGCAGAGCTCCTTTCCGACGGGCTCCGCCGCGCTGCGCGCTTGGATCATCTCGGCAAACAGGTCCCAGGTCGCGATGAACATCGCCGCGACCAGCGGGCCGATGACGAAGCCGTTGATGCCCACCAGCGAGAGCCCGCCGACGGTCGAGATGAGCACGACCCAGTCGGGCATCTTCGTGTCCTTGCCGACCAGCAGCGGGCGCAGGGCGTTGTCGACGAGACCGATCACGAGCACGCCGAAGGCGATCAGGATCACCCCCTGCGGCACCTGCCCGGTGGCGAGGAAGTAGATCGCGACCGGCCCCCAGATCAGGCTGGCGCCGACCGCCGGCAGCAAGGACAGCACGGCCATCATCACGCCCCACAGCAGCGGCCCCTGGATGTCCAGCGCCCAGAAGATCAGGCCGCCGAGCAAACCCTGCACGACCGCCACGGCGACATTGCCCTTGACGGTGGCGCGAATGACGGTTGCGAACTTGCCGAGCAGGAAGTGCTTGGACGCGTCGTCGAGCGGAATCGCACGCCGGACCTGGGCCGAGAGCGTCGCGCCGTCGCGCAGCAGGAAGAAAAGCAGGTAGAGCATGATGCCGAAGCTGACCATCAGGTACAGCGTCGTCTGGCCGAGGTTGAGCGCCTGCGGGGCCAGGTACTGGCCGATCCGGCTCGCGCTGGCGGCCACGCGCTGCTGCACGTCGGCGAGCGTGAACAGGCCGAGGTCCTCCAGCCGCACGCGCAGCCAGTGCGGAAGGATCGAGACGATGCGCTCGAAGTAGCCGACGAAGTCGAACTCGCCCGACTGCACACGATCGTAGAAAGCCGCCGCCTCGCGGATCAGCGCCGAGCTGACGAGTCCGACCGGCAGGATCACGAGCAGCAGGATCACGAGCAGCGTGATCAGCGAAGCCAGGTTGCGCCGCTTCGGCATGCGCACGAGCAGGCGCCGGTTCAGCGGTCGGAAGAGCAGCGCCAGGATGCCGGCCCAGAAGATCGCGCCGTAATAAGGCAGCAGTATCGCCAGCATCGCGACGGTGACGAGCACCTGCAGCAGCAGGAAGAACTTGCGTTGCGTGGTCGACGGGGACATCGGGCCTCGGGGGGTGGCAGGAGCGTCGGCGCGGTGCAGTGTGCCCGAACGCTGCCCCGGGCGCCTGCAGCTCGGGCGCCTGCGTTGCGGCGGGGTCAGGCCGGCAGCTGGACCCCGGCGCGTTCGAGCAGGCGCGCGGTCTCGAACAGCGGCAGGCCCATGACGCCGCTGTAGCTGCCCGAGAGATGCTCGACCCACGCGGCGACGCGACCCTGGATCGCATACGCGCCGGCCTTGCCGAAAGGCTCGCCGCTGGCGATGTAGGCCTCGATGAAGGCCGGCGGCAACAGGGCAAAGCGCACGCGCGAGACGCTCGTCTCTAACGCGTGCGCGGCCTCGCACCCATCGTCCGGATCCGCGTCCAGGCTCACGGCCACCGCCGTGAGCACGCGGTGCGTGCGCCCCGAGAGTGCTTGCAGCATCTGCCGCGCCTGCCCGGCGTCCGCGGGCTTGCCGAGGATGCGCCGCCCGAGCGCGACGGTGGTGTCGGCAACGAGGATCGGCGCCGGCGCCAGGTCGCGCCTCAGCCGCCGCGCGCGCGCCGCGTCGAGCTTGGCCAGCGTCACCCGCTGCACGTAGGCGAGCGGCAGCTCGCCCGGCCGCTCATGCTCGAGCGCCTCGGCGTCCTCGTCGGCATCGGGCAGCAACGGCCGATGCGCGACGCCGAGCTGCTGCAGCAACTGCACCCGGCGCGGGCTCTGGCTGGCCAGATAGACGAAATCGTGTGCGGCGCGGGGACTCATGCTGCGTCGGGGTTCAAGGGTCAAGAGCGTGATCGCGGCGTCACGGTCGAGCGGCCCTCATTCACGGTGATAGGGATGGCCCTGGTGCAGCGTCCAGGCGCGGTAGAGCGCCTCGGCCAGCAGCACGCGCGCCAGTGCGTGCGGCAGCGTCAGGTCGGAAAGGCGCAGGCTCTCGTCGGCCGTGGCCGCGAGCGTCGGCGCGATGCCGTCGGGGCCGCCGACGAGCAGCGCGACGTCGCTGCCGCCGCTGCGCCAGCGCGCAAGCCGCTCCGCGAGCTGCGCGCTCGTTGCGCGCATGCCGCGCTCGTCCAGCAGCACCCGGCGCGCGCCCTTGGGGATCGCGGCCTCCAGGCGCTGAGCCTCGGCGGCCATGCATTGCGCGGCGCTGCGACCGGTGCGCGCCTCGGCCTTGACGGCCTTGAGCAGCAAGGGCATCTCGGGCGGGAAGCGGCGCGCGAACTCGTCCCAAGCGGCATCGGCCCAGGCGGGCTGGCGCTGGCCGACGGCCACCACCAGCAGCTTCATCGCGTCAGCGCGCGACCCGCTTGCGCGCCGCGGGCTTGGATGCCGTCGCCTTGGATGCCGCCGTCTTGGATGCCGGCGCCCGGGATGCAGCGGTCTTCGGCGCGGAGCCCTTCGATCCGGCGGATCCGGATGCGGACGCCTTGGACGCCGGTTTGCGCGCGGCCGGTGCAGCGGCTGCGGTCTTGCGCGCCGTCGGCTTGGTCGATGGGCTGCGCGCCGCCGTCACGCGCACCGTGCTCACCCGAGGCGAGGACGGGCGCGCAGCGCTGTCCTCGCTCGCCTTGGGCAGCCCGGCCGCGCCCTTGCCGGCCAGCTTCATGTGCACCGACTTGCCGCCCCAGATCTCCTCGAGGCGGTAGTAGTCGCGGATGTGCGGCTGCATGATGTGCGCGACCGCGGCGCCGCAGTCGACGATGATCCACTCGCCGTTGTCCTCGCCCTCGGTGCGCAGCACCGCAAGGCCGCGCTTCTTGACGCTGTCCCGCACGCTGGAGGCCAGCGCCTTCGTCTGCCGGTTGCTGTTGCCCGACGCGATGATCACGCGCTCGAACAAGGGGGTGAGGTGCTCGGTGTTGAAGACGACGATGTCGTTGGCCTTCACGTCCTCGAGGCCATCGACGATGGCGCGCTGCAGCTTGCGGATGTCCATTCAGCTCCCGGATGCGGCCCGGTACAGGCCTTGGCGGTCAATATAGCGTGCGACCTCGGGCGGCACCAGATCGTCGATCGGCTCGCCGGCAGCCACGCGCGCGCGGATCGCGGTCGACGAGATCGCCAGCGGCGGCAGCGGCAGGCGGTGCCAGCGGTGCTGCAGCACCTGCGGGTCGGCCCCGGGCTCGACACCCGGACGCGCGGCGACCGCGAGCTCGAGCTGCTGCAGGATTTCCCGCCAGCCCTTCCAGGTGTGAAAGCCCGCGAACTGGTCCTGGCCGATCAGCAGGAAGAGCCGTGCCGCCGGGTGCTCGGCGCGCAGTTCGCGCACGGTATCCAGCGTGTAGCTCGGCCCGCAGCGCTCGGTCTCGCGGGGATCGAGCACGAAGCGCGGCTGCCCGGCCAGCGCCAGGCGCAGCATCGCGACGCGGTCGGCGGCCGGCGTCATCGCGCGCGCCTTCTGCCAGGGCTGCCCCGCCGGCAGCCAGAGCACGCGGTCGAGCGCGAGCGCGTCGAGCGCCGCTTCGGCCAGCGCCAGGTGCGCCCGGTGCACCGGATCGAAGCTGCCGCCGAAGAGCCCGAGGCGCTCGGCCATCAGGGCACGGGGGTCGCCGGCGACCAGTCGGCCCAGTCGCGCGGGCGCAGGAAGTCGCTGTAGAGCCGCGCTTCCGGGGTGCCGGCCTCGGGCTCCCAGCGGTAGCGCCACTTCACGATCGGCGGCAGGCTCATCAGGATGCTCTCGGTACGCCCGCCGCTCTGCAGGCCGAAGAGGGTGCCGCGGTCGTGGACGAGGTTGAACTCGACGTAGCGCCCGCGCCGGTAGGCCTGGAAGTCGCGCTCGCGCTCGCCATAGGGCATGTCGCGGCGCCGCTGCGCGATCGGCAGCCAGGCGTCGAGGAAGGCGTCGCCGACCGCGCGCGTCATCGCCAGGCTCTGCGCGAAGCCCAGTTCGTTGAAATCGTCGAAGAAGATGCCGCCCACACCACGCGGCTCGCCGCGGTGCCGCAGGAAGAAGTACTCGTCGCACCAGGCCTTGAAGCGCGGGTAGAGCCCGGCGCCGAAGGGTGCGAGCGCGTCGCGGCAGCTGCGGTGGAAGTGCGCCGCGTCTTCCTCGCAGCCGTAGTAGGGCGTGAGGTCCATGCCGCCGCCGAACCAGACGACCGGCGCCTGTCCTGCAGGCTGCGCGGCGAACATGCGTACGTTCATGTGCACCGTCGGCACATGCGGGTTGCGCGGGTGGAAGACGAGGCTCACGCCCAGCGCCTCGAAGGGCGCACCGGCCAGATCCGGCCGATGCTGGGTCGCCGAAGGCGGCAGACCCTGCCCGCGCACGTGGCTGAAGTTGCAGCCGCCGCGCTCGATCAGCGCGCCCTCCTCGACCAGGCGCGAGAGCCCGTCGCCCTGCAGCCGCCCGCCTTCGGGGCGCGTCCAGCCGTCGCTGATGAAGGGCTTGCCGTCCTCGGCCTGCACGGCATCGACGATGCGCTGTTGCAGGCCCAGCAGGTATTCACGCACGACGGCGGTGTCGATGGGGGCGTTCATGCTCGTTGCGGGTCGCGGGGGATGCCTCGGATGCAGTGATTCTGCCCGCCGGCACGCAGCGCAGAGCCTGCAGCGACCCTGCGGTCGGCAGGCTCAATCCAGGAGTCTTGCGGGAGCCTTGCGCGATCCTGGCCGGACCGATGCCGGATCAGTGCCGGATCGCGCGATGGCCGATGTCGCCGCGCCAGTGCGCACCCTCGAAGCGGATCGCACGCACGCCCTCGTAGGCGCGCTGCTGCGCCAGGCGGGGCGAATCACCGAGCGCGGTGACGCAGAGCACGCGCCCGCCGCTCGTGCGCAGCTGCCCGTCGACCAGCGCGGTGCCGGCGTGGAAGACGACGAGGTCATCGCCTGCGGCACTCGCCGCGCCGGTGATGACGTCGCCCTTGCGCGGCGGCGCCGGATAGCCGGCTGCCGCCATCACGACGCCAAGTGCCGTGCGCCGGTCCCACTGCAGCTCGACGTCATCCAGCTGGCCCTCGGTGGCCCGCATCAGCACCTCGAAGAGGTCGCTCTTCAGCCGCATCAGGATGACCTGCGCCTCGGGGTCGCCGAGGCGGCAGTTGAACTCGACCGTGCGCGGGTGGCCTTGCGCGTCGATCATCAGCCCCGCGTAGAGAAAGCCGGTGTAGGGCATGCCCTCGCGCGCCATGCCGGCCAGGGTCGGCTGGATGATCTCCTGCATCACGCGCGCGTGGACGTTGGGCGTGACCACGGGCGCCGGGCTGTAGGCGCCCATGCCGCCGGTGTTGGGGCCGGTGTCGCCGTCGCCGACGCGCTTGTGGTCCTGGCTGCTGGCCAGCGCCAGCACCTGCTGCCCGTCGGCGATGACGATGAAGCTCGCCTCCTCGCCGCTCATGAATTCCTCGATGACGACGCGCGCGCCTTCGGCGTTGTGCTGCACGCCGAGCGTGTTGGCGCCCAGCATGTCGTCGATCGCGGCATGCGCCTCGGCCAGCGTCGTCGCGACGACGACACCCTTGCCGGCGGCCAGACCGTCGGCCTTGATCACGATCGGCGCGCCCTCGGCGTCGACGTAAGCGTGCGCCCGCTGCGCGTCGGAGAAGGTCTGCGCACGCGCCGTCGGGATCCCGTGGCGCTGCATGAAGGCCTTGCTGAAGGCCTTGGAGCTCTCGAGCTGCGCGGCGGCCTTCGTCGGCCCGAAGATGCGCAGCCCGCGGGCGCGGAAGAGGTCGACGATGCCGGCCGCCAACGGCGCCTCGGGGCCGACGACGGTCAGCACGATCTTCTCGGCCTGCGCGAAGTCGGCCAGCGCCGCCGGGTCGGTGAGCGTCAGGTTGTGCGCACCCGGCAGGCGCGCGGTGCCGCCGTTGCCGGGGGCGACGAACACGGCCTGCACGCGCTCGCTCTGCGTGAGCTTCCAGGCCAGCGCGTGCTCGCGCCCGCCGCTGCCGATCACGAGCACCTTCATCGCTCGCCGCTCCTGCCGCGCGCGCGGCTCAGTCGCCGATGCCGGCGTTGTGGAAGACGTCCTGCACGTCGTCCAGGTCCTCGAGCGCGTCCAGCAGCTTCTGCATGCGCTGCCCATCCTCGCCGGCGAGCTCGATCGTGCTGTCGGCGCGCATCGTCACCTCGGCAAGCTCCGGCACGAGACCCGCGGCCTCGAGCGCGGCCTTCACCGCTTCGAAGTCGCTCGGCTCGCACAGCACCTCGATGCTGCCGTCCTCGCCGCTGATCACGTCCTCGGCGCCGGCCTCGAGCGCGACCTCCATCACCTTGTCCTCGGAGGTTCCGGGGGCGAAGAGGAACTGACCGCAGCGCTTGAACTGGAAGGCCACGCTGCCCTCGGTTCCCAGGTTGCCGCCATGCTTGCTGAAGGCGTGGCGCACCTCGGCCACGGTGCGGATGCGGTTGTCGGTCATGCAGTCGACGATCACCGCGGCGCCGCCGATGCCGTAGCCCTCGTAGCGGATCTCCTCGTAGGTCACGCCTTCGAGGCTGCCGACGGCCTTGTCGATGTTGCGCTTGACGGTGTCGGCCGGGATGTTCGCGGCCTTGGCCTTCTCGATCGCCAGCCGCAGCCGCGGGTTGGCGTCGACGTCACCACCGCCCTGGCGCGCCGCGACCATGATCTCGCGGATCACGCGCGTCCAGATCTTGTTGCGCTTGGCATCCTGCCGGCTCTTGCGGTGCTGGATGTTGGCCCATTTGGAATGTCCGGCCATGTCGTCTCTTGAGTCGGTCTCCGTGGCCGGCGGCTGCATCGCCGCAGCCTGCACGTCCTTCTGTTCAGTGCAGTCAATTTTACCGGCCCCGATCTGCGCGATTCGCGCGGCGGGCGGTGGCCGGTCGAGTACCGGGGCCGGACACTGCACTAGACTGCCGCCGCACCCTGCGCCCGACCCGGAGCCTGCCCATGAGCGACCCGATCCTCGTTGCCCGCCACGGCGACGTCGTCTGCGAACTGCTGCCCAGCCTGGCCAACCGCCACGGCCTCATCACCGGCGCCACCGGCACCGGCAAGACGGTCACGCTGCAGAAGCTGGCCGAAGGCTTCAGCGCGATCGGCGTGCCGGTGTTCATGGCCGACGTCAAGGGCGACCTCACCGGCATCACGCAGCCGGGGGTGCTCAACGCGAAGATCGCGGCGATCCTGAAGGAGCGCGGCCTCGAGCCGCCGCCGAGCACGCAGTGCCCGGCCACGCTCTGGGACGTCTTCGGCGAGCAGGGCCACCCGGTGCGGGCGACGATCTCCGACATGGGTCCGCTGCTGCTGTCGCGCATGCTGGCGCTCAACGAGACGCAGGCCGGCGTGCTCAACCTCGTCTTCAAGATCGCCGACGACCACGGCCTGCTGCTGCTGGACCTGAAGGACCTGCGTGCGATGCTGCAGTACGTCGGCGACAACGGCGCGAAGTTCACGACCGAGTACGGCAACATCAGCGCCGCCAGCGTCGGCGCGATCCAGCGCGGGCTGATGCAGATCGAGCAGCAGGGCGGCGACCGCTTCTTCGGCGAGCCGATGCTCGACATCGCCGACTTTATGCAGACGGTGGACGGCAAGGGCGTCGTCAACATCCTCGCCGCCGACCGGCTGATGAGCTCGCCGCGCCTCTACGCCACCTTCCTGCTGTGGATGCTCTCGGACCTGTACGAGAAGCTGCCCGAGGTCGGCGACCCCGACAAGCCCAAGCTCGTCTTCTTCTTCGACGAGGCGCACCTGCTCTTCAACGAGGCGCCCGAGGTGCTGGTCGAGCGCATCGAGCTCGTCGTGCGCCTGATCCGCAGCAAGGGCGTGGGCGTGTACTTCGTGACGCAGAACCCGCTGGACGTGCCCGACACCGTGCTCGCGCAACTGGGCAACCGCGTGCAGCACGCGCTGCGCGCCTTCACGCCGCGCGACCAGAAGGCGGTGAAGAGCGCCGCCGACACGATGCGCGCCAACCCGGCGATCAAGGACATGGCGACGGCGATCACCGAGCTCGGCGTCGGCGAGGCGCTCGTCAGCTTCCTCGATGCCAAGGGCCGGCCGAGCGTGACCGAACGCGTCTACGTGATCCCGCCGGGCAGCCAGATCGGCCCGATCACGCCCGAGCAGCGCAAGGCGCTGATCGACGGCTCGCTGGTGGCCGGCACCTACGAGAAGGCGATCGACCGCGAGTCCGCGTACGAGCTGCTGAAGGGGCGTGCGGCCGACGCGGCGGGTGCCGGCAGCACTCAGGACGGTGCTGCGGGCGGCGCGCGCAAGCCGCTGCCGGGCCAGGAGCCGCAGGCGGCGCCCGCGCAGCCGGGCGTGATGGACATGGTCAAGGACGTGATGTTCGGCACCACCGGCCCGCGCGGCGGCCACCGCCCGGGCCTGGTCGAGAAGGCGGCGAACTCCGCGGTGCGCACGATGGGCACGACGGTCGGCCGCGAGCTGATCCGCGGCGTGCTCGGCTCGCTGCTCGGCGGCAAGAAGCGCTGAGACGCGCAGGCCCGGTGCATCGGCCCGGTGCATCGGCCCGGTGCACGGCGCCGTGCCGGCGGCAGGAAGAATGGCACCGGATCGCACCGCCTGCCTGCGGCTTGATTTGTACAATTTCAAAATCGTGATTTGAAATTGTACAGATTCCGGGAGACCCACGATGCTCGCCCGTTCCGCTGCCGCGACGCTCCGCCGGCTGGGTGAAGGCTTTCCGGTGGTGGCGATCACCGGCCCCCGTCAGTCGGGCAAGACCACGCTGGCGCGCATGACCTTCCCCGGCCTGCCGCACGTCAACCTGGAAGACCCCGATACGCGCGCACTGGCGCTCGGCGATCCGCGGCGCTTCTTCGCCCGCCACGCAGACGGCGCCATCCTCGACGAGGTGCAGCGCGCGCCACAGCTTCTGTCGTACCTGCTCGGCATCGCCGATGCCAGCGATCGCATGGGCCGCTGGGTGCTCACGGGCTCGCAACAATTCGGCTTGCTCGACGGCATCAGCCAATCCCTGGCCGGCCGCGCCGGACTGCTGACGCTGCTGCCGCTGGCGCAACCCGAACTCGCCGCCGCATCCCCCGACGCCACGCTGGAAGAGCGACTCTGGCGCGGCGGCTACCCCGCGCTGCATGCCGCGCACCGGCGGGCCGAGTCCCCGCACTGGTTTGCCGGTTACGTGGCCACGTATATCGAGCGCGACGTGCGCCAGATCCTCAACGTCTCGAACCTGCTGACCTTCCAGCGCTTCGTCGCGATGTGCGCGGCGCGCAGCGCCCAGTTGCTCAACCTGAGCAGCCTCGCGGCCGATTGCGGCATCAGCCAGCCGACAGCGCGTCAGTGGCTGACGGTGCTTCAGGCCAGCCACCTGGTCGCGCTGCTGCCGCCCTACCACCGCAACTTCGGCAAGCGCCAGGTGAAGACGCCCAAGCTCTACTTCCTGGACACCGGGCTGCTGTGCTACCTGCTGCGCATCGCCGATGCACGCGACCTGCAGGTGCACGCGGCGCGCGGCGCGGTCTTCGAGACCTGGGTCGTCGCCGAGACGATCAAGCACCGCTGCAACCTGGGACTGGCGCCCGACCTGTACTTCTGGCGCGACAACCACGGCCTGGAGGTCGATCTGGTATTCGAGCACCGCGGCCGACTGCACGGCGTCGAATGCAAATCGGGCACGACCTACCAGCCCGAATGGATGACGCCGGCCCGACGCTGGCGCGAAGCGGTCGGCGAAGAGGCGGCACCGTCGCTGCTGGTCTACGGCGGCGACCACAGCTTCGAGCGCGACGACCACGACGTCCTCGGATGGCGCGACCTGGGCTCGATCGGTCACTGAGCAAGCGATCGGGCGGCTTCGATCCTTCAACCTCGCGACCGCCGCGCGTGCGCGGCCAGCGCGGCCAGCGCCTGGTCGGCCGCACGCTGCACGCGGTCGAAGCCGGCGTTCTTCTTGCGCGACTCGTCCATGTAAAGCGAACGCTTGACCTCGATCTGCAGCGAGTGCCAGCCACGTTGCGGCTGGCCCGAGGAGCGGATGATCTCGACGCCCTTGAACGGCTCGTTGCGCGCGACCGAATAGCCGGCGCTCTGCAGCGCGTCCTCGATGATCGCGATCGTCGCCTCGTCGCAGGTGCTGCCATCGAGATTGCCGAGGACGAAATCAGCCAGCGGCTGCTCGGGCAGACCGAGGCGCCGGTAGCTGTCGTCGGGCATCGAGTGCACGTTCAGGTGCCAGCGCGGACCCTGTGCCCCCGCCGCGGCGAGCGCATCGGCCAGCGCGGCGTGGTACGGCCGCCAGCAGCGATCGATGCGGCGCTGGATCTCGGCGACCGCGAGTCGCCGGTCGTAGATCGGCTTGCCGTCCATCAGCCGCCAGACGAGGCCGATGCCGAGCTCGGTCTTGCGGCTGGGCTCGACGGGGCCCGGCCAGGGGGCGTCGAGCAGCTCGGCGTCGATGTCGACGAGGCTGCGGTTGGGGTCGATGTAGGCACGCGGGAAGTTCGCGGCGAGCACCGTCGCGCCGTGCGCCGGTGCGCTGCCCCAGAGCTCGTGAACCCAGGTGTCCTCGCCCTGGCGCAAGGCGAGCCCGGTGAGCACGCTGCCGAAGTCGGCGGGATAGTCGGTGCCGCTGTGCGGCGAGTCGACGACGATGGGCAGCGTCGGCGCAAGTGCCTTGCTCAGCGTGAATGGGTTTCCAGGCATTGCACTCAATCCTTGAAGTAGACGACCTGATGACTGCTGGCCAGCAGATGCCCGTCGTCGGACCACAGCTCGGCGCTCTGGTCGAAGAAGCCGAGCGTGAAGCGCCGCCCCGTGGCCACCGCCAGCAGCGGCCGCGACCCCTGCTTCGCGAGCGCCGCCTCGTCGGCGTGGAAATAGGTCGTCAGGCTGATCGTTCCGGCCGGCGTGAAGCGCCCGCGGCGGCGGAAGATGCGAGGGTAGAAGACGTCGGCGATCGCAGCCAGCGCCGGCGCATCGAGCGCGCGCGGCGGTTCGTCGCGCACCCACAGCACGGTGCGCGAGTCGGGCTGTTCGCTCGCATCGCGATAGTCGGGCCAGCCGCCCTCGACGAAACGGAACTCGTAGCGACTCGGCCAATTCACCGGCGGCATCCTCCGCTCGGGGGCGACCGCCTCTGCCGGCGGCACCGCCGGCATCCGCAGCTCGGGCGCCGACCAGGTCTGCCGGCGCGTCGCGAAGACGGCGCTGCCGGTGGTGCAGACCTGGCCCTGCTGGCGCAGCACCATCGTCCAGTGCTGCGTGCTGCGCGTCGTGCGCATCGGCCGCGCCTCGACCTCGAACTCGCCTTCGGCGACTCCGGCCGCGAAGTTGACCGTCAGCGCCAGCGCCTGCCCCTGCCGCTCGGGGTGCAGGCAACAGGCCTGCAGCAGCTGAGCCGCGGTGATGCCGCCGAAGGGACCGACCATGTTGGCCCAGTCGGGTCCGGCCAGGCCTTGCCAGCGGTGTTCGCCCCTTGGCTCCAGCGCCAGTGCAGCGTCCAGCGGGTGCACGGCAGTCGTGTTGCTCTTCATCGGATCTTCCCGCAAGCGTTCGGCCACTCTCAGCGCAGCGGGATCGGCGTGCCCGCGTCGACGGGCACGACGCTGACGCTGTTCTGCGGGTAGCCCTCGATCACGCGCTCCGAATACGTCAGATAGACGAGCGCATTGCGCGCCGCGTCGACCATGCGCACGATGCGCAGCTTCTTGAACAGAAGCGACATGCGCTCGCTGAAGACCTCTTCCTGCCGCGGCAGCGGCCGCGCGATCGCGATCGGCCCGACCTGGCGACAGGAGATCGAAGCCTCGGCACGATCCTCGGCCACGCCGAGCGCGCCCTTGATGCCGCCGGTGCGCGCACGCGAGACATAGCAGGTGACGCCGGCGACCTTCGGATCGTCGTAAGCCTCGACGACGATCTTGTGATCGGGGCCGATGAGCTTGAAGACGGTGTCGACCTCGCCGATCGTCTCGCCGCGCGCGTACGCGGACAAAGACACAAGAACCAGGATCAGAAGCCCCAGAGCGACCCGGGACAGGCGCCCCAGTCCAGGTCGACGCGCCGGACTGGTCATCGCGTCATCGGCAGCGCGCAGCCCATGCCGATGAACAGGCCGCCGCAGGCACGGTTGAAGCTGCGGCCCACGCGCTGCAGCCAGGGGCGCACGCGGTGCGCCAGCAAGGCCAGGCCCCATTCGACCAGCCATTCGATGCCAACGAAGGTCAGCGTCATGATGACGAACTGCGGCAGCAGCGGCCGCTTGACGTCGATGAACTGCGGCAGGAAGGCGCCGTAGAAGAGCAGCGCCTTGGGATTGGAGACGGCCGTCAGCAATCCCTGACGGAAGAGCGAGCGCGGCCGCATGTCGCCGGCCGCGGCCGCGTTGCTGAGCATCACCGGTGGCGAGCGCCACAGCTGGATGCCCAGCCACACGAGGTAGGCGCCGCCGACGAGCTTGAGCACGATGAGCGCATGCGCCGAGGCCTTGAGCAGCGCGCCGATGCCGACCATCGACATCGCGATCACCAGCGTGAAGCCGATCGCGCCCCCGGCCACGGTGAACAGCGTGCGCCGGTCGCCGTGCAGCGCGCCGTGCGTGAGCACGAGCAGGCTGTTGGGCCCCGGCGTCAGCGACAGGCCGATCGCCGCCACGAGATACAGCAGCCAGGTGTGCAGCGCCATCGGCCCGTTCCTCGCCGGAAAGGGGTTCGCGCCCGCTCAGTTGCCGCCCGGCAGCTTGCCTTCGACGCCCTTGACGTAGAAGTCGATGCCGCGCAGGAAGTCGTCGTCCGCGGCGACGCCGTCCTCGACCACCTTCTTGCCCGCCTGGTTGAAGATCGGGCCCTTCCAGATCACGAGGCTGCCGTCCTTCAGGCCCGCCTTCGCCTGCTCGGCCTTCTCCTTGAGTTCGGCGGGCACCTTCTCGCTGATCGAGACGAGGTCGATCGCGCCGTCCTTGACCCCCAGCCACACGTGGCCGCCGCCCTTCCAGCTGCCGTCCAGCGCCTCCTGCACCGACTTCGTGTAGTACGGCACCCAGTTGATCACGGCGCTGGCCAGATGCGCCTCGGGCGAGTAGGCGGTCATGTCGCTGTCCCAGCCGAAGGCGTACTTGTTGTTCTTGCCCGCGGTCTGCAGCACGGCCGACGAGTCGGTGTTCTGGAACAGCACGTCCGCGCCCTGGTTGATCAGGCTCTGCGCGGCCTCGGTTTCCTTGGCGGTGTCGAACCAGGCGTTGACCCAGACGACCTTGGTCTTGATCTTCGGATTCACGCTCTGCGCGCCCAGCGTGAAGCTGTTGAGGTTGCGCAGCACCTCCGGGATCGGCACCGAGCCGACGACGCCCAGCGTGTTGGTCTTGGTCATGCCGCCGGCGATGACGCCAGCCATGTAGGCGCCCTCGTAGGTGCGGCTGTCGTAGGTGCGCAGGTTCTCGCTCTGCTTGTAGCCGGTGGCATGCTCGAACTTCACCTCGGGATGATCGGCGGCGACCTTGACCATCTGTTCCATGTACCCGAAGGTCGTGCCGAAGATCAGCTTGTTGCCCTGGTCGACCATGTCGCGGATCACGCGCTCGGCGTCCGCCGCCTCGGGCACGTTCTCGACGTAGCTGGTGACGATCTTGTCCCCGAATTCCTGCTCGAGCGCCTTGCGCGCGTTGTCGTGCGCGTAGGTCCAGCCGCCGTCGCCGACGGGACCGATGTAGGCGAACGCGATCTTCAGCGGCTCGGGCTTGGGCGCCGGCGCCGCTTCGGTCGCGGGTGCGGCCGGTGCGGGAGCAGGCGCAGGCTCTTCCTTCTTGCCGCATCCGACCAGCGCGAGGCTGGCGGTGATCGCGGAGAGGGTGCTGAACTTGAGCAGCCTGCGTTTGGCCGTGTCGGTCATGGTGGGTTCTCGCTTGGAAGTGGTTGAATGGCGGCGCCGATTATCGGCGCCCTGGTTTTCACCCGGTCAGGCGCCGGGATGGAAGGGCTTGCCGATCGATGCCGGCATGTTGACCTTGATGAAGTTGGCATTGCTGCTGATCAGCACGAGCACGAGGATCGTCGCCAGATACGGCAGCATGCTCAGCAGCTGGCTGGCAACCGCGACGCCCTGCCCCTGCAGGTGGAACTGCAGCATCGTGACACCACCGAACAGATACGCGCCCAGCAGCACGCGCGCCGGACGCCAGGTCGAGAAGGTGGTCAGGGCCAGCGCGATCCAGCCCTTGCCGGCGACCATGCCTTCCATCCACAGCGGCGAATACACCACCGAGAGATAGGCGCCGGCGAGCCCGCAGAGCGCGCCGCCGGTGCACACCGCGGCGAGGCGGATGCGCCGTACCGGGTAGCCCAGCGCGTGCGCCGACTCGGGCGACTCGCCGACAGCGCGCAGCACGAGTCCGCCACGCGTGCGGTAGAGGAACCAGGCGATCGCCGCCGCCAGCAGCATCGCGAAGTACACCATCGGGTGATGACGAAAGAGCGCCACACCGACGAAGGGCAGGTCGGAGAGCCAGGGCAGCGCGAAGTTCGCGCGCTGCCCGAGCGTGGCCTGCGTGTAGGGCAGGCCGACAAAGGCCGAGAAGCCGACGCCGAAGAGCGCCAGCGCCAGGCCCGTCGCGTACTGGTTGGTGTTCAGCCAGATCACGAGCAGTCCGAAGGCCGCCGCCAGCAGCGCGCCGCTGGCCGCACCGCCGACGAAGGCCAGCAGGTCGCTGCCGGTGTGCACCGCGGTCGCGAAGCCGGCGATCGCGGCCACCAGCATGATGCCCTCGGCGCCCAGGTTGACGATGCCCGAGCGTTCGTTGATCAGGAGGCCGAGGCCGGCGATCGCGAGCACGGTGCCGGCATTGAGCGTGGCGGCCAGGAGCAGGGCGAGCGATTCCATGACAGGTGGCCTCGTCAGCGACTCAGCGCGCGAGCTTCTCGGCGCCCAGGCGCACGCGGTAGTTGATCAGGGTGTCGCAGGCGAGCAGCGCGAACAGCAGCAGGCCCTGGAACACGCCGGTGAGCGACTTGGGAAGCCCCATGCGCGACTGCGCCAGTTCGCCGCCGATGTAGAACATGCTCATCAGGATCGCAGCGAACACGATGCCCACCGGGTGCAGCCGCCCGACGAAGGCGACGATGATCGCCGCGAAGCCGTAACCCACCGGGACATGCGGCGTGAGCTGGCCCAGCGGCCCGATGACCTCGAGCGCACCGGCAAGCCCCGCCAGGCCGCCGGAGACGAGCAGTGCGGTCCACAGCGCGCCGCCGGACGAGAAGCCGGCGTAACGCGCCGCCAGCGGTGCCAGGCCGCCGACCTGCAGCGCAAAGCCCCGGTAGAGGCGGAACATGAAGATCCAGACCACCGCGACACAAGCCAGCGCGATCAGGCTGCCGACGTTGGCGCGCATCTTCGGCGCCAATCGCGGGATCTGCGTCACGGCGTCGAACAGCACCGTCTGCGGAAAGTTGTAGCCCTTGGGGTCCTTCCAGGGCCCGTAGACGAGGTAGGACAGCCAGAGGATCGCCACGTAGACGAGCATCAGGCTCACCAGGATCTCGTTGGCGTTGAAACGGTCGCGCAGCAGCGCAACGATCGCCGCCCACAGCATGCCGCCGAGCACGCCGGCAACGAGGATCACGACGACGATGCCGCGTCCGAGCCAGGCCAGATCCCCGCCGGCCTGCAGCGCGACCCAGCCCGCGGCCATCGCGCCGAGCACGAACTGCCCTTCGGCGCCGATGTTCCAGACGTTGGCACGAAAGCACAGCGCCAGCCCGAGCGCGATCAGCAGCAGCGGCGTGGCCTTGACCGAGAGCTCCGAGAGCGCCGGCAGGTTCTTCACCGGCTCGACGAAGAACATCTGCAGCGCGCGCAGCGGGTCCTTGCCCAGCAGCGCGAACAGCAGCACGCCGACGGCGACCGTGATCGCCAGCGCGATCAGCGGCGAGAGCAGCGAGAGCGCCCGACTCGGCTTCGCGCGCGGTTCAAGCCGCAGCACGTTCGGCCTCCCTCACGCCGCCGGGAAAGAGGCCCGACATCCACTCGCCGATGCGCTCGATGCTGGCCTGCGCGATCGGCACGCTCGGCGAGATGCGCCCGCGGGCGATCACCAGCAGCCGGTCGCTGATCTCGAAGAGCTCGTCGAGCTCCTCGCTCACCACCAGCAGGGCGCAGCCGGCATCGCGCAGCGCAAGCAGCTCGCCGCGGATCAGCGCTGCCGCCCCCACGTCCACGCCCCAGGTCGGCTGCGCGACGATCAGCAACCGCGGCCCGGCGTCGATCTCGCGGCCGACGATGAACTTCTGCAGGTTGCCCCCGGAGAGGCTGCGCGCCGCCGCGTCGGGTCCGCCGGCCTTGACCTGGAAGCGCTCGATGAGCCTGCCGGCCAGCGCGCGCACACGCGATGGCGCGATCCAGCCCGCGGGCCCCAGCGTCGAGGTCCGCGTCAGCAGCGTGTTCTGCGCGAGGCTGAGCGTCGGCACCGCGCCGCGCCCGAGCCGCTCCTCCGGAACGAAATGCAGGCCCGCGCGGCGCCGCGGCTTCGGCGGCAGGCGGCCGATGTCGCGGCCCTCGAGCGTCACGCTGCCCACCGGTGCGCGCGGGTCCTCGCCGGAGAGCACGGCCATCAGCTCCTGCTGGCCGTTGCCCGAGACGCCGGCGATGCCGACGATCTCGCCGGCATGCACCGAGAAGGCGATGTCCTTCAGGTCGACGCCGTAGGGATCGAGCCGCGGCAGCGACAAGCCCTTGACGGTCAGCACCTCGGCACCCTGCGTGCTCGCGCGCTGCCGCAGCGCAGGCGGCTCGGCGCCGATCATCAGGCGCGAGAGGCTCGCGTTGGTCTCCTTGCTCGGATCGACCTCGCCGGTGACCCTGCCGCCGCGCAGCACCGTGCAGTGATGGCAGAGCGCGCGGATCTCGTCGAGCTTGTGGCTGATGTAGAGGATGCTGGTGCCGCCGTCGGCCAGGCGCCGCAGCGTGACGAAGAGCTTCTCGACCGCCTGCGGCGTCAGCACCGAGGTCGGCTCGTCGAGGATCAGCAGCTGCGGGTCGGTCAAGAGCGCGCGCACGATCTCCACGCGCTGTTTTTCGCCGACCGACAGCGTGTGCACCGGGCGCCCGGGATCGACGTCCAGGCCGTAGCTGTGCGCCACCTCGCCGATGCGCGCGGCCACCTGCGGCAGCCGCATCGAGCGGTCCAGGCCGAGCCAGACGTTCTCGGCCACAGTCAGCGTCTCGAAGAGCGAGAAGTGCTGGTAGACCATGCTGATGCCGAGCTGCCGCGCGGCGGCCGGACTCTTCACCTGCACCGGCTCGCCGTTCCAGCGCATCGTCCCGGCGTCGGGCTGCACCGCGCCGTAGATGATCTTCATCAGCGTGCTTTTGCCCGCGCCGTTCTCGCCCAGCACCGCGTGGATCTGGCCGGGCATCACGCGCAGGCGCACGTCGTCGTTGGCGCGCACCGTCGGATACTGCTTGACGATCCCGCTGAGTTCCAGGCGGGCTTCGCTCATGCCGGCACGCTGCTGATCATGAGACGATGCTATCGGGCGCGAGCGCGATATTCTCGACCTCCGGGAAACTCCCAGGAGTCCCGACAAGCGGGCGAAGCAGCGCGCCCCAGTCCCTCAGTCGCCCCAGTCCCTCAGTCGCCTCAGTCGCGTCAGTCGCCTCAATCGCTCAGTCGCCTTCGGCGATGCGCCTGAGACCTTCGACGTCCGAGACGTGGACCGTGTAGCCGGCCACGGCAAGCAGGCCCTGGCGCGTGAAGCTGCGCATCAGCCGCGACAGCGTCTCGGGCGTGATCGCCAGCTGCGACGCGATGTCGCGCTTGCGCTCGCACATCTTCACGACGCCGCGGCCCGAATCCTCCGGCGAGGGCTGGAAGTGCGCGACCAGCCACTGCGCAAAACGCGCCGGTGCGTCCTTGTGCATCAGGCCGTGTGCACAGACGGCCAGCGAATGCGCCTCACGCGCCAGGCTCGTCACGAGCCTGCGCGCCAGCGGCGGATGGCTGAGCAGCAGCGCCTGCACCTCGTCGCGCGGCAGGTCGACGACGACCAGCGGACTCATCGCGCGCGCGTCGATCGCATGCGCCGCGTCGATCCAGGCCGAACTCTGATCGAGCCAACCCGGGCCGCGGACCGGGCGCTCGATGCGAAACTGGCCATCGGGCGTGCAGTAGCCGAGCGCTGCTTCGCCGTCGCGAACGAAGACGAGCGCGCGCGCGTGCTCGTGGCGCGAAAACACGATGCCGCCCTGCGGTACGACGCGCGGCCGCGCGATCGCGGCAAGTGCGGCCAGCTCCTGCGCGCCGAGCAGGGCGCCGTCGAGCAGCTCACTCCAGGTGCGCGCATCGGGCATCAGGGAGTCCGCGGTATGCAGCGGGCGCCGCAGCCCGGACGTGATCGGCGCGCGTGTCTGCGGCAAGCGCTCGGTCAGCGTCGCTGTCCCGTCCTGGGAACCGTCGACGAATTGCATTGTCCCCATGCCCATCGGCCCGAAACCCCCTGTCGTCTTGTGCGGCCGGGCGCCGGGTGGGGCCAGCGGCGCACGAGGGTCCGCCGCTCAGCCTCGACCGCCTCGGCCTTGATGAAATCGAGCGTGAGCGCAATGTCCGACAGCGCGCGCCGGCACCCATTGCGCCAGATCAACGGCCGCGCGGAGCTCCGGATCGGCTCCCGGGCGCGCGTGCGCCAGCCGCAAGGGCAAGCACCGAGGCCCGTCTCTGGTGTCCGGATGTCGCCGACGGCGCGTGTTCAGACCACCGGATGCACGACGCAGTTGCCGCCGGCGTCCTTGCCGGCCTGCAGCGAGATCGATGCCTGCTCCCAGGCCGCATGCCAGTGCTCGAGGTCGTCGAAGGGCCGCGAGAGGCCGATCGTGACGGTGCAGCGCAGATGGCCGCTGCCGTCGTTCAGGCCGGTGCGCACCGCGGCGACTGCTGCGCGCAGACGCTCTGCCAGCACGGCGGCCTTCTCGAGGTCGGCACCCGCACAGGCGACGACGAATTCCTCGCCGCCGACGCGTGCGACGAAGTCGTCGGCTCGCAGCGTCGTTTCCAGCGCGACGGCGATCAGCCGCAGCACGTCGTCGCCGGCAGCCTCGCCGTGCAGGCGGTTGACGCGCCCGAACTGATCGATGTCGACGTGCATCAGGGTCACCGGTTCGTGCCGGCGGCGCGCGAAATGCCGGCGCAGCACCTCGTCCAGGCCGCTTTCGTTGAGCAGATGCGTAAGCGGATCGCGCGAGGCCAGTTCGGCAAGCTGGCGCGTGAGCTGCAGCGTGTGCATCCAGAGCAGCGTCGGCCCGAGCAGCAGCGCCGCAAGCATCAGCACGGCACTGTAGAAAGCGTCGCTGACCGGTGCCGTTGCCCCCGGATCCGCGACGAAATGGTGCACCGTGTTGCCCAGGCTCAGCAGCGCAAGCACCAGCAGCACGACCGCGAGCAAAAGCAGCGGCATCCGCAACACCGGTGAATCGCGGCGTGCTTCCGAAGCCGCGGTGTATGCAAGCCAGCCGAAGAGCAGCGCCAGGCTCAGCTGCAGCACGATGCCGCGCGCCGGATCGCCGAAGATCAATCGCGCGCCCATCGACAGCAGGGCAAATCCGAAAACGAGAAGACCGAGCGAGCGCCAGGAAAGCTCGTCGTGCCGCATGAAACGCTGCAGCCCGCGGCGCAGCAGCAGCACCGCGGCAACCGCGGTCGCGTCGATCAGCACGCCCAGCAGCAGTCCGGCCGAGCGATCGACCGGATCGGGCACGGCGAACACGAGGCCAAAGAGCGAGAGCCCGAGCGCGAAGGTGGCGACGCCGCTGCGGCCCTGCATCTGCTGGGCGATGACGAGGAACATCCCCCCGGTGCACGCCAGCGTGAGCGCCAGGACGACCGCGATCGTTCCCGAATCCATGGAGCCGCCCTGCCCGATCTCGCGCGACCGCGCGGGAATCAGCGCTTGCGCATTGCCGCGAGCAGCTCTTGCGAGCCGGCGGCCAGCAGCCGCGTGTCCGAACCGACGGTGACGAAGCGGTAGCCCAGCGCCACCCGCGCCGCCGCCACGTCGGCACGGCCGCAGTGCACGCCGGCCACGACGCCATGCGCCCGAGCGCGCTCGGCGATGTGCTCGAGCGCCTGCGCGGCCTTGGGCTCGACGTCGTCGAACACCGGCCTGCAGCCCAGCGCCAGCGACAGGTCCGAGGGGCCGACGTAGATCGCGTCCAGGCCCTCGACCGAGAGGATCGCGTCGAGGTTCTCGAGCGCCTGCGCGGTCTCGATCATCGCGAACGCGACGATCGTGCGGTCGGCCTCGCGCGCATAGTCGGCGCCGGCGTAGAGGCTCGCTCGGATCGGGCCGAAGCTGCGCGTGCCCATGGGCGCGTAGTGCGTGTACGAGACGAGGCGCTGGGCCTCCTCACGCGTGCTGATCATCGGACAGATGACGCCATAGGCACCGGCGTCGAGCGCCTTCATCAGCACCCCGGGCTCGAGCCAGGGCACGCGCACCACCGGCACCGTCGCCGTGGTGCTGATCGCCTGCAGCATCGACACCATGCGCTGCACGTCGATCAGGCCATGCTGCATGTCGATCGTCAGCGCGTCCCAGCCCTGGTGCGCCATCACCTCGGCGCCGAAGCTGTCGGGGATCGTCAGCCAGCCGTTGAGCGCAGCCTGGCCTTCGGCCCAGAGGGTGCGCAGTCGGTTCTCTCTCATGGTCCGTTGGATATGCTCATGCCCGGCGCCGGATGATCCGTCATCTCGGGCAAGTCTGTCGCGCTGTGAGCGCTCAATACCAGGGACCGACGAGCCAGATCCATCCGTCAGTAGCCCGCGGCCTGCGCGATCGCCAACCATTCGGCGAGCGTCCCGAGCAGGTTGATGTTGCTGTCGATCGCAGGCACAAGGTACCAGAGCTTGTCGTCCTTCAGACCCACGTAGGCGTTGCTGCCGCTGTAATAGCGATAGCTGTAGCCATCAGCCTCACCGCGGACGCTTGACGACGAATCGATGTACTGAGGGAAAGCCGCCTCGAGGTAGTCGAAAACCCGCTCGGCATCGCTCAGCTGGGCACGCGGCGGCACGATCTCTGCTCGCCGGATCGAGACAAGGTTGTTGCGCTCGATCGGCGTCAGCGGTTTCCAGCCGGTCACCGGGAGTTCGTTGTAAGGGGAGCCCGCGTTGACCACAGTCAGCGCCGCGATCCGGTCCACGACCGCCATGCTCGGTTCACTCACGCGCGCGAACACGGTGAAGCCGCCGTTCTGCTTGTCGAGATTGGCGGAGTTGTCTGCAAGATTGACGAACCACTGGCTGGTCGCGCTGTCAGGGTCGCTGCCGACCTTGGCCATCGCCACCGTGCCGCGCAAGTTCGAGCGCGTTGCCGCGAACTCGTTCTGGACCTTCCCGCGCGAGGTCACCGGCTGGCAGCAGTTCGCACTGCCGGCCATCCAGCGAAAACCCCCGGCCTGGATGACGAAGTTGTGCACCGAGCGATGAAAGAAGACGCTTTCGTAGTCGCCACCATTCACATAGGCGAGAAAGTTCGCCACCGTCCGCGGCGCCTCGTCGTCGAGCAACTGCATGTCGATCGGACCGAGCGAGGTGTGGACGCGCACGATCGTGTTCTCGGCCTGCGCCTGGCCGAGGGCCAGCATCATCGCGGCACCAAGCGCTAAGGCCATGCTGCGCAGGCGCAGCATCGTGATTCCCCGAAGGTTCAATGAAAAGCAAGTCTTCATGACTGTGAATTGTGCGGCAGGCTCGCCCGACGTCCTGCGTCGACAGCGAGCCCCGCCAAAACCTTGAAGAGGCCGCCGCCCGGGCGACGCTCCGCTGATGACGCAGGGCGGGGTGATCCGCCCCGGGGATCAGATCGTCGGCAGCTTGTAGTCCTTGAACTGCTCGCGCAGCTTGTTCTTCTGCATCTTGCCGGTGGCGCCGAGCGGGATCGCGTCGACGAAGACGACGTCGTCGGGCGTCCACCACTTGGCCACCTTGCCTTCGAAGAAGGCCAGCAGCTCCTCGCGGCTGACCTCGGCGCCGGGCTTCTTCACGACCACCAGCAGCGGGCGCTCGTCCCACTTCGGATGGTGCGCGGCGATGCAGGCGGCCATCGCCACCGCAGGGTGCGCCATCGCGATGTTCTCGAGGTCGATCGAGCCGATCCACTCGCCGCCGGACTTGATCACGTCCTTGCTGCGGTCGGTGATGTGCATGTAGCCGTCGGCGTCGATCGTCGCCACGTCGCCGGTCGGGAACCAGCCGTGGCCGGCGGCGTCGGCACGCAGTGGATTGCCGCCCTCGGCCTTGAAATATTCGCTGACGATCCAGGGGCCACGCACGAGCAGTTCGCCCGATTGCTCGCTGCCGAAGGGCAGCTCCTTGCCCTCGTCATCGACGATCTTCATGTCGACGCCGAACACCGCGCGCCCCTGCTTGGCCATCACCGCGTAGCGCGCTTCCTGGTCCATCTGCAGGTGGCGCGGCTTGAGGCTGCACACGGTGCCCAGCGGACTCATCTCGGTCATGCCCCAGGCGTGCAGCACGTGCACGCCGAACTCGTCACCGAAGGTGCGGATCATCGCCGGCGGACAGGCCGAGCCGCCGATCACCGTGCGCTTCATGCTGCTGAACTTCAAGCCATTGGCCTGCACGTAGGCCAGCAGCCCCTGCCAGACCGTCGGCACGCCGGCCGAGACGGTGACCTGCTCGCTCTCGAAGAGTTCGTAGAGGCTCTTGCCGTCGAGCGCCGGGCCGGGGAAGACCACTTTGGCGCCGGTCATGCATGCGACGTAGGGCAGGCCCCAGGCGTTGACGTGGAACATCGGCACGACCGGCAGGATGGCGTCGTTGACCGAGCAGTTCAGCGAGTCGGGCAGCGCCGCGGCGAAGCTGTGCAGCAGGGTCGAACGGTGGCTGTAGAGCACGCCCTTGGGGTTGCCGGTGGTGCCGCTCGTGTAGCAGAGAGAACTGGCGCTGTTCTCGTCGAAGTTCGGCCAGTCGAAGCGGTCGTCCTGCGCGTCGATCAGGTCCTCGTAGCAGAGCAGCCCCGGAATCTTCGCGGCATCGGCCGGCAGATGCGCCCGATCGCACATCGCCACCCAGTGCTTGACGGTCTTGGTGCGGCCGGCGACCGCGGCAATCAGCGGCAGGAAGGTCAGGTCGAAGAACAGCGCCTGATCCTCGGCGTGATCGGCAATGTAGACGATCTGCTCGGGATGCAGCCGCGGGTTGATCGTGTGCAGCACGGCGCCCGAACCGGAGACCGCGTAGTACAGCTCCATGTGTCGGTAGCCGTTCCAGGCCAGCGTCGCGACGCGATCCGGCATCTTCACGCCCAGCGCGGCCAGTGCCTTGGCCATGCGCCGCGAGCGCGCCGCAAGGTCGCGGTAGGTGTAGCGATGGATGTCGCCCTCGATGCGGCGCGAGACGATCTCGCGCTCGCCATGATGGCGTTCGGCGTGGACAAGAAGCGAAGAGATCAGCAGCGGCTGCTGCATCATCTGACCGAGCATGGCGTCTCCTGGTGAGTGTTCGGCGTCGGATCCGGCGCGACGCGGGCGATTCTGCGACAAGGGCAGCACCCCCGCCGCCTACCGGCCCTCAGGGCTTTGCCGGATGCGGTGTCGGCGCGCTGCGCTCGCTCCAGGGCACGCCGGCGGTCGCCCAGTCCTCGCGCCGGATGTCGAAGAACATCACGTCGACCGATTCCGGCGTACAGGCCAGCACCTTCGCCGTCGCCTCGGTCAGGGCCCGCGCCAGTTCGCGTTTCTGCTGCGGGCTGCGACCCTCGAAGAGTTCGACTCGGATCAGGGGCATCGGCAGGTCTCCGGTTGAGGAACGCCAAGCGTAGCGCAGCCATCGACCCCGAGGACCGCGCCGCTCACCAGCTGCGCACGCGACCGGTGTCCAGGTGCACGAAGCGCTCGCGTGCGTAGTAGCCCACGCCACCGGCACGGAGCTCGAGCGCCGCGTCGCGCAGATCGGCCAGCGCCACGTCGGGCAGGCGCACGTCGATCGCGCGCCCCTGCATGTGCAGGCTTGCGCGCGCGACCCCGCCGCCGCCGCGCTGCCGCAGGCGATCGTTGGTCCGCGGACTGCGAAAACCCGAAATGACCTCGAATGCCGCACGGCTGCCCAGCCGCGTCTGCAGCGCGAAGAGCTGCTCGTACAGGCCGGGATCGATGTGGCCGACGGCCCCACTGTAATGATCTCGCAGGAAGCGATCCAGCCTGGCCAGCGCCGGCCGCAAAAGGCTGCCGCCAACCGCAAAGGCCATCGTCAGCCGCTCGCCGGTATGTGTATGCCACAACGACAGCGAACGTTCGTCCTGCTCCGCGCGCGCGCGCCGCGGCAGCGCCAGCAACGGCACGGCCATGGCTGCGGCGCCGGCATGCGCGAGGACGCGGCGCCTCGGCAGCGACACGGTGCCGGATGCGGCACGGGAGACGGGAACTGGGGAAGACAGGCCATGAATCATCGGCAATCCCTTGCTTTCAGGCGGCACGAAGGCCCTGGAAAACGGACCCTGACAAACGGCCCCTGACAGACAGGCCCCGGAAGTCGGTCCCGGCTCGTCGGGCCGAGGCATGAAGGCCGCGCCGTCCACGCTCTCGCTTCGCGGCCCCGGCGACATCAGAACCGCCGCCCCCGCAAGACCCGCGCGAGCTCGCGATCATGCCCGTAAATGTCCTCGAAGAAGTGAACCCTGCCGTCCTTGACAAGTGCCGTCGTGTAGGCGAGAAGCACCGGCACCGGTTGCGGCAGCGCCACCGTCGACGGCTGCGCTGCGGCCATCGCGGCACGAACGCGCGCCTCGTCCCAGTCCGGCAGGCCCGCGAGCGCGAAGGCGGCGAGCGCGACCGGATGCTCGACGCGGATGCAGCCATGGCTGAAATCGCGCCGCGACTGCTCGAAGAGCTGCACCGATGGCGTGTGGTGCAGGTAGATGGACTGCCGGTTCGGGAGCACGAACTTGATGTCGCCAAGCGCGTTGCGCGGGCCCGGGCGCTGGCGGATGCGCAGGCTGCCGGCAAGCACCGCCTGCAGCTTGGCCTCGCTGAGCACCGGATCGGCAATGCCGCCGGCACCGACGAACTCGAAGCCCTCGCGCGTCCAGTAGGCCGGGTCGCGCCGCAGGCGCGGGATCGTCTCGTTGCGTGCGATCGAGGGCGGCACGTTCCAGTAGGGCTTGAACTCGATACGGCGCAAGTCCTCCTTCAGCAGCGGCGTGCGCGTGCCCGGGGCACGGCCGACGACGACCCTCATCTGCTCCCGCACCGCAATCCGCTCATCCTGCAGCTCGTAGGCGCGCAGGACGAATTCCGGGATGTTGACCACGATCATCCGCGGTGCCGAGTGCAAGGGCACCCAGCGCAGGCGCTCCAGCGCCAGCTCGAGCTGCTGCACGCGCGCCGCCGGCTTCACCTGGAGCGCGGCCAGCGTCGCCGGCCCGATGACGCCATCGCCCTGCAGCCCATGGCGGCGCTGAAACGCCTGCACGGCGGCGACCAGCGCGCCTTCGTAGAGGTCCGCGCGCGCCATTGCGGCGTCGGCTGCGGGCAGGTCGCCGAGCGCCGCGAGGCGTGCCGTGAGCAGCGGCACGCCCGCCCAGGCCTGACCGGGAGCGAGCGCACGCACGCGAGCGCGCGGCGGCAACGGCAGCGCCGGCAGCGGCTCCCTCCACGCGGGATGCCCGGCCAGGCCGCGATACTGCACCAGGGTCTCGCGCAGCCGCTCGTACTGCGGCACCGATGGCACCGCGGCGCGGACGGCCTGCGCGAGCTCGCCGGTCGCCGCCGCGGCGCGCAGCACTGCGGCGGCGTCGAAGGCTGCAGCCCTTGCGCCCGCAGGCCGTGCTTCGGCCGGGGCCCAGCCGTTGCGCAGGTCGCGCAGGTAGTCCAGGAAACCCGTCTCGAGTGCCGGCGCCGCCTCGCGCGGGTCCGCCGCCCACTGCTGCTGCAACGCCGGCAGGCCGTAGTCGCGCGGGTCCAGCCCGTGGCTCGGGGCATCGGCCAGCAGCGCCAGCGCTTGTCGCGCCAGCGGGGTCGGCTGACCCGCGGCGTCGATCCAGCGGCTCACGCCCTCGTGCGCTGCCGCTGGCGGCAGCGAAGACAGCACCAGCGACAACACCAGCCACGGCGTCCGCCACCACGACCGCGACCGCACCCACAACGGCGTCGACGAGAACCGCCGAAGGCCGCTCGCTCGCCACGCGCGAGCCGGCGCGCACAGCACGGTCCAGACGAAGGTGCGCAGGACGCCGAAGCCGATCACCGGCCACAGCATAGGCGATCATCGGGCGCTCGGACGGCCCTGCGGGCGAAGCGGGCCGCCTCCTGCCGTGAACCGGTCGCCGCCTCACCCCACGCCCTCGCCGAGCCCAACGATGACCTCCGATCCGCCCACCGATCCGGCCGCCGCCACCGCGCTCGTTCACGCCTTGCGGCAGCGCCTGCAGGCGCGACACGGCGAGGTGCCGCTGATCGAGACCCACATCTCCTGGGTGCTGCTGGCCGGGGAGCACGCCTACAAGCTGAAGAAGCCGCTGCAGCTTGATTTCCTCGACTTCTCGACGCTGGCGCGACGGCGACGCGCCTGCGCCGACGAACTGCGCCTGAATCGCCGCCTGGCACCCGACGTCTATTTGGGCGTCGTGCCGATCCGCGCCGGGGCGCGCGGGCCTTCGTTCCACGGCCGCGGACCGGTCGTCGAGGTGGCGGTGAAGATGCGGCGCTTCCCTGCGCGCGCGCTGGCCAGCGAGCTGCTCGTCGACGGCCGGCTCGACGCACGCCTGCTCGCGCGCTTCGGTCAGCGGTTGGCGGCCTTCCACGACCGCGCGGCGAAGGCAGCCGCCGGCAGCCGCTACGGCAGCCCCGCTCAGGTGGTCGAGGACACGATGCGCGCGCTCGACGGCCTGGCGGCACAGCTCGGCGAATCATCGTGTGTCGCCTTGCGCGCCTGGCTGCAGGCGCAGGCGCAAGTCCTGGACGCGCGCTGGCGGGAGCGCCAGGCCGCGGGCCGCGTGCGCGAGGGCCACGGCGACCTGCACCTGGACAACGTCGTGATGATCGACGGCGAACTCACCGGCTTCGACTGCCTCGAGTTCGACCCCGCGCTGCGCTGGATCGACGTCGCCAGCGACGCCGGCTTCCTGCTGATGGACCTGCTCGCACGCGGGCGCACCGACCTCGGTTTTTCCTTCCTCGACGCCTGGCTCGAGCATGGCGGCGACCACGACGGACTCGACGTGCTGCGCTTCTACCTCGTCTACCGCGCGGTCGTGCGCGCGCTCGTGACCGCGCTGCGCGGTGCGCCAGCGGCAGGGGCGCCGTCCAGCTCCGCCTATGTCGCGCTCGCCCAGCGCATGTCGCAAGGCACGCAGCCGGCGCTGCTGATCACGCACGGCCTGCCGGCTTCGGGCAAGTCCTGGCTTGCGGGCGCACTGCTGCAACGCGCTGGCGCGATCCGGCTGCGCTCGGACGTCGAGCGCAAGCGCCTGGCGGGGCTGGCCCCGCTGGCCGACTCGCGCGCGACAGGGGATCTCTACACCGCTTCGGCGACCGACGCGACCTACGTGCACCTGGCCACGCTCGCCCGGCGCATCCTGGCTGCAGGCTGGCCGGTGATCGTCGATGCCGCGTTCCTGAAGCGCACGCAGCGCGAGGCCTTCGGCGCGCTGGCTGCCGAGCTCGGCGCGCGCTTCGCGATCCTGGACTGCCAGGCGCCGATGCCGGTGCTGCAGCAGCGCATTGCCGAGCGCCTGGCGCGCGGCGACGACGCTTCCGAGGCCGACGCCTCGGTGCTGGCCCTGCTCGCTTCGCGACAGGAATCGATCGCCCAAGACGAACGCGCGCACACGATCACCGTGCGCAGCGACGAGAAGGTGGACATCGACGCAGTGACCGCGGCCTGGCTCGGCCGGCCCGCCCGCGAGGACCCGCCTTGACGCGCGCAGCCGGCACCGGTCCGGTGCCGGCTGCGCTCGAAGCCTTCGGCTCAGGCGCCGGCCAGGGCGACGGCGGCTTCGGCCTGCGTGCGGCGATCGATCAACGCGGCGAGCGTGCGGAAGAGCTCCTCGGGATCGAAGGGTTTGGTGACATGTTCGTCCATGCCCGCACGCAGGCTGCGCTCGCGGTCGCTGGGCTGCGCGTGCGCCGTCATCGCGACGATCGGCAGCCGTGCGTGGCGAGGATCCTGGCGAATGCGCGCGGTGGCCTCGAAGCCGTCCATCACCGGCATCTGTACATCCATCAGCACGAGGTCGAAGCGCTCGCGCTGCAGCGCCTCGAGCGCCTGCGCACCATCCCCGACGACGGTGACCCGCGCCCCCGCATGGCGCTCCAGGATCTCGCGTGCGACCAGCTGGTTGAGCGCGTTGTCCTCGGCCAGCAGGATGTGCCGCCCCTGCAGGGGTCGCGCGATGGCCGTTTCCGCATCGACCCCCGCGTTGGTCGCAGCCCCCGCATCGGCGTCGCGGTTCGGGGGCCCGACCATGGATCCAGGCACATGCGGCGCCCCGGTTGCGGATTCGGTTCCGGCCGCCGCTTCGGGCAGCGGCAACTCGAACCAGAACACACTGCCCTGGCCGGGCACGCTCTCGAGCTCGATGCGTCCACCCATCAGCCGCACCAGCTCGGCCGAGATCGCCAGTCCCAGACCGGTGCCGCCATAGCGCCGCGTCGTCGACGCGTCGAGCTGGTCGAAGGGCCTGAAGAGCCGCGACTGCAGCGCGGGATCGATGCCGATGCCGCTGTCGCGCACCGCGAAGCGCACTCCGCCGGAAGCGGCGGCCGAGATCTCGATGACGACTCCGCCCCGCTCGGTGAACTTGAGCGCGTTGCCCCCCAGGTTCAGCAGCACCTGCTCCAGCCGCAACGCGTCGCCGCGCCGCCGGCGCGGCAGCCCGTCGGCGATCGACACCGCCAGGCTCAATCCGCGCTGGTCCGCGCCCACGACGAGTACGGCCCGGATCCGGGCCGCAAGCTCGTCCAGCGAAAACGCCGTCTGCTCCGGAACGAGCCGACCGGCCTCGATCTTCGAGAAGTCGAGGACCTGGTTGAGGATCTCGAGCAGCGAGCCCGCAGCACGCCGCGCATTGCGCAGATGCTCGCCGGAGGGCCCGTCGTCCGCCTGCGGCTGGCGCAGCGCCAGCTCGATCAGGCCGATGACCGCGTTCATCGGCGTACGGATCTCGTGGCTCATGTTGGCGAGGAACTGGCTCTTGGCGTGCGTGGCGGCCTCCGCGGCGTCACGCGCCTGCGCCAGCGCGGCGTTGCTCGCCTCCAGGGCCTGCGTGCGTTCGTGCACGCGCTCCTCGAGCCGCTCGTTGAGTTCGCGCAGCGCGCGCTTGGCGCGTCGCTGCTCGCTCACGTCGACGATCTGCGAGAGCACGCAGCGCTGCCCGCCGAGCTCGATCAGCGTCCAGGAGAAGAGCACGTGCAGCCTCGAGCCGTCGGCGTGTCGCAGTTCGGCCGCGCGGTTGTGGATCGTGCCCTGGCGCTCCAGGCGGTCGAAGTCCGCGACGAGGCTGCCGCTGCCCTCGTACCAGATGCCCAGCTCGTGGCAGAGGTGACCGACGACCTGCTCGCGCCGACGCCCGAGCAAGGCCTCGTAGGCCGCGTTGCACTCGAGGAAGCGCATCTCCCTCGGCGTGAAGATCGTCGCGGCAACCGGGCTGTCGTGAAAGAGCCTGCGAAAGCGCGCCTCGCTCTCCTGCAGCGCCGCCCGGGTCCGCATCTCGGCGTCGACGTCGACGATCGAGCTCACGAGCCAGCTCTGCCCGCCGATGGCGATGCGCTCGCCCGAGACGCGTGCCGCGAAGGGTTCGCCGCTGGCGCGGCGCAGGCTGACCTGCCAGTCGGCGACGCGGCCGTCACGGCGGACGGCATCGACGTAGCGGTCGCGCGCCTCGACATCGGCCCAGAGCTCGGCCTCGACGCGGGTACGCCCGATGATCGCATCGCGCTCCCAGCCGAACATGCGCTCGAAGGCGGCATTGACCTCGCGCAGACGGCCGTCGTCCAGGCCCGACACCGCCAGGGCGCTGGGCGAATTGCGCAGCGCCGAGGCGATCCAGGCCTCGCTCTCGGTCGCCCGCCGCATCGCGTCGATCGCCAGGCTGCGCGCCATGCCGACGCTGAAGGCCACTGCCGCCAGCGCGAGCGAGTACTGCAGCCACTGCACGAATCCGACCTCGTAGACCGGGGTGGGCAGGAGTCCGCGGCTCTCGGCGACGATCAACCCGCCGAGGGCCGCGCTCGCCGCCACCAGGGTGCCGATCAGGGCCGCCCGCGGCAGGAACACGCCGGCGCAGGCGATTGCGCCGACGAAGGCCAGCGCCCCGATGCTGCGGATCGAGCCGAAGCCGACCACGAAGCCCACGCCGGCAGCGAGCATCATCACGACCAAGCCGCCGAGCGCGATTCCGTCGCGCCGGCGGCGGTGAAGCAGAACCAGCCCGGCGACGAAGACGATCATCAGGGCGAGGACCGGACGATCGGCGTTGCTCGCGTTCGGGTCGGTCAGGGCCGCGAGCAAGAGCAGCGGCAGCGTCACCAGCACGGCGTAGAGCACCATGCCGAGCACGCGATGCGCGCGCTCTCCCATCAGCGCGAGCACCGAAGACGTTTCCGAGCTGTGCGACCGCAACTGGGGACTGGACTTCATGTGCGTACGACTCGTGTGCCAACAAGCTCGGGGCAGGGCGCCACGCAGTGTGCCAGCATACCGACAACGCTTGGCCCACCGGGTTACAGCCGCAGCGTCGCCGTCGTGCCAGCCATGCAGCAATCCCCGCATCCGACGGTTTCGTACCGGTGCTTGCACGGGCTCTTTGGGCGACCATCCTGTCTACACTTCGCCGGCACTCCGGGGCCAGCGGCCTGCAGGAGCCCCTCAAACCGTCCACGCTGGAGATCTCCGATGCCCATGAGCAAGCCCACGAGCCGTCAAGCCAAACGCCACTGGCTGAAGGCGGCCGCTGCTGTCCTCTTCGCCCTGCCCACGCTGGCGCTGGCGCAGACGCCGATCAAGTTCCAGCTCGACTGGCGCTTCGAGGGGCCGGCGGCGCTGTTCCTCGCCTCCACCGCCAAGGGCTACTACAAGGCC
>Ga0116143_10000852_pt1 | contig 39658 bp, 46 predicted proteins | sample AD_UKC034_MetaG_FD_89745 | JGI IMG/M metagenome (GOLD analysis project Ga0116143, IMG submission 89745) | Active sludge microbial communities of municipal wastewater-treating anaerobic digesters from USA - AD_UKC034_MetaG | ecosystem: Engineered > Bioreactor > Anaerobic > Digestate | place: USA... | reverse complement strand
GCGGGATTTCGTCACCGGGCACGAGGTTGCGGGTGACTCAAGCTCACTAAATACCTCGCGGAGCTGCATCTGTTTCGCGGGAGCCCCGCCTGAAGACGTGGGTGTGCGTACGGCGGGATTTCGCCGCGGAACCAAAAAATGAGGGGCTCCAGCTCATAAATAAATAGTTCCATGCCCCCATTTTTCAATGCGGGCGGATGGCGGAATTGGCATACGCGATAGCCTTAGGAGCTATTGGGGAAACCCTTGGAGGTTCAAATCCTCTTCCGCCCATTAACGTTTGACAATATGCGGGAGTAACTCAGTTGGTAGAGTGCTACCTTGCCAAGGTAGTTGTCGCGGGTTCGAACCCCGTCTCCCGCTCCACTTTTTTCCATCAATAGGTTCGGGATCTGCTGTTGATCGGGCAGCGGGAAGGAGATATACGGTATGAAGATAATGGAATTTCTCTCAAAGGCCGCGATCCAGGCGGATATCAAGTCCACCAAAAAAGATGATATCATCAGGGAATTGGTGGACCTTTTGATTTCTGCGGGCGAGCTCGATCGATCGGCCCGGAACAAAGTCATCGATGCGCTCATGGAGCGCGAGTCGCTCGGCTCGACGGCCATCGGCCAGGGCATTGCCATCCCCCACGCGAAAACCGACAGCGTTTCGAAGCTTGTCGGCGCGTTCGCATTATCGAAAAAGGGCGTTGATTTCGACTCTCTCGACGGAGAGCCTGTGTACATTTTCTTCATGCTTCTTGCCGCCCAGGACTCAGCCGGCCCGCACCTCAAGGCATTGGCCCGGATATCCCGTCTTTTTAAAGATAAATACTTCCGCGATAACCTGCGCAATTGCGTTGATGATAATGCCATCATCAAGGTCATCAGCCAGGAAGACGAAAAGATTTAACGCCGCATCATGCTCACTCAGATCACGCGAATCCTGAAGTGGCTCTATCCGGGCATCGGCATCAAGCGCTGGATGGGATTGAGCGCGTTCGGGGCGCTCTTATTGATCATCGGGTCGAGCGGCCTGCAGTCGCGCCAGTTCTTTGTTATACGTGTGCTCGACATGTTCATCCTGCTTTTGGGGATCATCATCCTCATTATGGGCGTCAAGCGCCTTACGCAGGCGTTCATCGCCGCGGTCATACCGGCGGCGAGGGAGAACGAGCTCGTCGACATCCTCTATCAGCGCAAGCAGCTTGCGCGGGGGCCCAAGATCGTCGCCGTCGGCGGAGGCACCGGATTATCGACGTTGCTGACCGGTTTAAAGGAGTATACCTCGAACATTACCGCGATCGTCACGGTTGCGGACGACGGCGGTTCTTCCGGCAGGATCAGGCAGCAGTTCGACATCCTGCCGCCGGGAGACATCCGTAACTGCCTTGTCGCGCTTGCCGACGCCTCGACCATGATGCGCGATCTTTTTCAATTCAGGTTCGAGCAGGGGTCAGAGCTGGCGGGCCACAGTTTCGGCAATCTGTTCATCACGGTTATGACCAGGCTGACCGGCGATTTCGAGAAAGCGATCCGTGAGACGAGCAAGGTTCTTGCCTTGCGCGGCCAGGTAATACCGTCGACACTGAGCAACGTCGTTCTTGTCGCGTCGCATGATGACGGGACCGTCACCGAAGGCGAAGGCAGTATCCCGAAAGCGAACAAGCCCATTCAAAGCGTATCCCTGAGGCCCGGCGGGTCCGAGGCGACGCCTGAGGCGCTCCGTGCCATACAGGAAGCTGATCTTATCGTGCTGGGCCCCGGGTCGCTGTACACGAGCATTATCCCGAATCTGCTCATCAAGGATATCACGGCCGCTATTGCCGCATCACGGGCGATCAAGGTGTATGTCTGTAATGTCATGACCCAGCCCGGGGAAACGGACGGTTATTCCGCTTCTTCCCATATCAAGGCGTTGATCGAGCATTCGCATCCCGCTCTTATAGATTACTGTATCGTGAACACGGGGCAGATACCTCAGGAGTTGATGGTCCGTTATACCTCCGAACAGTCCTTCCAGGTGGTGAACGACCGCAAGAAGATCGAGCACATGGGGTATCGTGTCGTCGAGGATGATACGATCCTGATCAGGGATTTCATCCGTCATGATCCGCACAAGCTCGCCAAGGTCATTCTGGACCTGTTGGAGGAGATCTAAAAGCTATGCCGGTGGTCAAGAAAACGGTGATCGTCAGGAACAAACAGGGGCTGCACGCGCGGCCGGCGGCTTTGTTTGTCCAGATAGCGAATAAATTCGATTCACGGGTGACCGTTACCTATAACGATGAAAAGGTGAATGGTAAATCTATCATGGGCATCTTAATGCTCGGCGCAGAGCAGGGCACGGAAATCAATATCGAAGCGGACGGCAAGGATGCCGAGGCCGCTCTGGCCGAACTGGAAAAGATCATCAGCCGGGAGGACGAGCCATGATCACGCTCAAAGGGATCGCCGCCGCTCCGGGGATCAATATCGCCCCGGCGTATAAATTCGGCAAAGAAGAGTTCGATATCCCCATGCAGCCGATCAAGGCCGAGGAGATCCCGCTTCAGATCCAGCTCTTCGAAGAATCGCTGATCGCTACCCGCAAAGAGATCATCGAACTGCAGAAGCGCATTGCCCAGGAAATGGGGCAGGAAGAAGCCCAGATCTTCGATGCGCACCTTCTGGTCCTCGAGGACCGGATGCTCATCGAGGAGGTCATTTCCCGGCTCAAGAAGGACCAGGTCAACGTCCCCTATATATTCTCCGAGGTCCTGAAAAAATATATCCAGGTTTTCTCGAAGATCGAGGACGAATATCTGCGCGAGCGCATCGCCGATCTGAATGACGTCGGCAAACGGGTCCTGCGAAATCTTCTTGGCAAGGAACACCGCAGCCTCAAGGACCTTCAGGAGCGGGTCGTTGTCGTCGCGCACGATCTCTCGCCGTCCGATACGGCGGCAATGCACAAACAGATGGTCTGCGCGTTCGTGACGGATATCGGCGGCAAGACGTCGCACACCGCCATCATGGCCAAGTCCCTGGAGATCCCCGCGGTCGTCGGCCTCGGCGAAACGATCAATAAGATCAAGACGGGGGATATACTTATCGTCGACGGGACCATGGGCGTCGTCATCGTCAACCCGGATGAAGAGACGCTGCGCATTTACCGCGAGGAAGAGCAGAAACTGCGGGGGGTCGCGGAAAAGTTCCTGCAGGTCAAGGACCTGCCCGCGGTGACGCTCGACGGGCATGCGATCGATGTCGCCGCGAATATCGAATTGCCGGATGAGATCCCGTCGGTCAAGGTTCACGGCGGCCAGGGGATCGGCTTGTACCGCTCCGAGTTCTTTTACATGAACCGCAAGGACGCTCCGACAGAGGAAGAACACTTTCACGCGTATAAATACGTGGCCGAGGAAATGAAGCCGGATCCGGTCATCATCAGGACGCTTGACCTGGGCGGGGACAAGTTCCTTTCCCAGTTCGACATGCCCAAAGAGATCAAGCCGTTTCTGGGATGGAGGGCGATCCGGTTCTGCCTGGCGAATCCCGATATATTCAAGATGCAGCTGCGCGCGATCCTCCGGGCATCCGTCTTCGGCAAACTGAAGCTTATGTATCCGATGATCTCGGGTATCGACGAGCTGAAACAGGCCAATGCGATCCTGAATGAATGTAAAGAGGAACTGCGCAAGGTGCGCCAGCCGTTTGACGAGGACATTGAAGTCGGCGTGATGATCGAGGTCCCGTCCGCGGCGCTCACGGCCGACCTTCTTGCAAAAGAGGTGGATTTCTTTTCCATCGGGACCAACGATCTGATCCAGTATGCGCTCGCGGTCGACCGTACCAACGAGAAGGTCGCATATCTGTACGAGCCGGCGCATCCGGCGGTGCTGCGCATGATCAAAAGCATCATCGAAGCGGCGCATGCCAATAATATCTGGGTCGGCATGTGCGGGGAAATGGCATCCGATGAAATATTCACGCCGGTCCTCTTGGGCCTGGGGCTTGATGAGTTCAGCATGCCGTCCTTGGCGGTGCCGCAGATCAAATATATTCTGCGTTCGCTTTCCATGACGGAGGCGCGCAAGATAGCGGATGAGGCTTTGTTACTGACGACCGCCAAAGAAGTGGAAGCGTTCATGCAGTCGAAATTAAAAGAGATCCTCAAGTGAGATACGCTCGATGAAAGTCATCATCCTTGCTGCCGGATACGCGACGCGGCTGTATCCCCGCACAAAGAATTTTCCCAAGCCCCTGCTTGAAGTGAACGGCAAGCCGATCATCGGGTATTTGGTCGAGAAGGTCGCGCGCCTGAAAGGCGTATCGAAGATCATTGTCGTGACCAATGACCGGTTCGCGAACGTTTTCAAGCAGTGGGCGCGCGCTCTCGATGCGCGGCCGGCGATCGAGGTGCTCAATGACGGCACGCGCACGCCGGAGGAACGGCTCGGCGCCGTGGGGGACATGGCGCTTGCTTTCAAAAGGGAGTCGTACCGGGGGGATTTCCTTGTTCTCGGCGGGGATAATTTCTTCCTGGATCCCCTCGATGGCTTCATCGGGTGCGCGCGGCGCCGCAAGACAGCCGCGACCGTCGGGGTCTTTGACATCAAAGACAGAAAAAAGGCAACGCATTTCGGCGTGGTGAGCCTTGATGGCCGCGGGAAGGTCGTCGATTTTGCTGAAAAACCGGTCAACCCCCGCTCGAGCCTTATCGCCATGTGCCTGTATTATTTCCCGCAGCCGGCCGCGGCGCGCATCAAGGGATATCTGTCTGATAAGCGGAATTCGTCTGACGCAGCCGGCGCGTTCATCGCATGGCTCAGCCGTGTCTCGGCGGTTTACGGCCGGCGGTTCGAACATCTGTGGGTCGATATCGGCAATAAAGAGACCTATGACAGGGTCAATTCGATAATTCAAAGAAAGGAGTAACACGATGGAAAAGTTTTTCTTCAGTTCAGAGTCAGTGACTGAGGGGCATCCCGATAAGCTGTGCGACCAGGTATCGGATGCGGTATTGGATTCGGTATTGCGGGAAGACCCGGCGGGCCGCGTCGCCTGCGAGACATACGTGACCATGGGGCTTTTGATCGTGGGCGGCGAGATCACCACGCATACCTATGTCGATATACATAAGCTGGCGCGGCAGGTCATCAAGGATATCGGCTATACGCATCCGAAATACGGGTTCGATTATCATACATGCGCGATCGTGAATACCATCCATTCCCAGTCGCCTGATATATCCCAGGGCGTCGATACGGGCGGCGCGGGGGACCAGGGCATCATGTTCGGATACGCGTGCAAAGAAACCGAGGACCTCATGCCTCTGCCGATCTCCCTTGCCCACGCGTTGACGGGCCGCCTCACCGAGGTCCGCAAAAAAGGCATCCTGAAATATCTCGGCCCCGACGGAAAATCCCAGGTCGGCGTGGAATACCATAATAACAAGCCGGTGCGCGTCGACACGGTGGTTCTCGCGTCGCAGCATACGGATGAGGTGCTTGATAAATCAGGCAATAATATGTCCGATAAAGCCCGCAAGGAGATCATCGAGGTTGTCGGCAAAGAAGTGCTCAAAGGATGGATCGACAAGAACACGAAATATTACGTCAACCAGACCGGCAAGTTCTTGATCGGCGGCCCGCAGTCAGATACGGGCATGACCGGCCGCAAGATCATCGTCGATACCTACGGCGGCACGGTGCCGCACGGCGGCGGCGCGTTCTCGGGCAAGGACCCGACCAAAGTGGACCGGTCGGCAGCGTATATGTGCCGGTATGTCGCCAAGAACATCGTCGCGGCCGGCATTGCGGAAAAATGCCTTATTCAGCTCGCCTATGTCATCGGATACGCGGAGCCGTTATCCGTATTCGTCAATACGTATGGCACGAGCAAGCTGAACGAAAGCCAGATCGTGAAACTCATCAGGGAGAATTTCGAACTGACCCCTAAAGGGATCATCAAATCCCTGAACCTTCTGCGGCCTATATACAGGAAGACCGCGGCATACGGCCATTTCGGCAGGCCCGAACCTGAATTTACGTGGGAAGCGACCGATAAGGCGGAGATCCTTAAAAAAGCGGCATCGAAATTTTAATTATATCAAGGAGCGTGCATGAAATACGACGTCAAGGATTTGAGGCTTGCGAAAAAAGGGGCGCTGCGGATCGAATGGGCGCGCAACAACATGCCGGTGCTCGGGCTTGTGGCGGCGCGGTTCAAGAAAGAAAGGCCGCTGACGGGGCTGACGATCGCCGCATGCCTGCATGTCACGACCGAGACCGCAGTGCTGATGGAAGTATTAAAGGCCGGCGGCGCGAACGTCGCGGTGTGCGCGTCAAATCCGCTTTCGACGCAGGACGATGTCGCCGCGTCGCTCGTTTCGCATTTAAAAGTTCCTGTGTTCGCAATAAAGGGAGAGGATACCAAGACGTATTACCGCCATCTGGTCTCGGCGCTCGCCGTCGGGCCGGATATCACCATGGATGACGGCGCTGACCTGGTTTCGACGATCCACCAGGATCCTGCGAAATATTTCAGGAAACCGATCCTCGGGGGGACGGAAGAGACGACCACGGGTGTCATCCGGCTTCGGGCGCTCGCGAACCAGGGCAAGCTCAAATATCCGATCATCGCGGTCAATGACGCGCTCACCAAGCATATGTTCGACAACCGCTACGGCACCGGCCAGTCGACGATCGACGGCATCGTGCGCGCGACGAACAAGCTCATCGCCGGATCGAATTTCGTGGTCTGCGGCTACGGCTGGTGCGGCAGGGGCCTGGCAATGCGTGCACAGGGCATGGGCGCTAATGTGATCGTTGTGGAGGTCAATCCTTTGCGCGGCCTCGAGGCGGTCATGGACGGATACCGCGTCATGACCATCAGGGAAGCATCCCGCATCGGCGATATATTCGCCACGGTGACCGGCGACCTCAATGTCATCCGCAAAGAGCATTTCAGCGCGATGAAGAACGGCGCGATCGTGTGCAATTCGGGCCATTTCAACGCCGAGATCGAGATCCCGGGCCTGGAGAAGCTCAAAAAGTCAAAGAAGACGATCAGGGATTTTGTCGAGGAATATACCCTGCGCAGCGGCAGGAAGATATATCTTCTGGGCGAAGGCCGCCTGATCAATCTCGCGGCAGCCGAAGGCCATCCGGCGTCGGTCATGGACATGTCGTTCTGCAACCAGGCGCTCGGTGTCGAGTATATGAAAAAACATTATAAAGAGCTGGACCGCAGCGTATATAAGGTGCCGGACCCGATCGATAACGAGATCGCCCGTTTGAAGTTAAAGTCCATGGGTGTCACGATCGATAAACTGACCGCGGAACAGGCACGGTATCTTTCCAGCTGGGAGATGGGCACATAAATGGCGGTACGACGGATCGGTGTGCTGACATCCGGAGGCGATGCGCCGGGCATGAACGCGGCGATACGAAGCGTCGTGCGCAGCGCGGCCCATGCCAATATAGAGGTAATGGGGATATTCCGGGGCTATGCGGGCCTCATCAATGAAGAGCTTAAGGTCCTGGATCATCATTCCGTCTCGAACATCATCGGCCGCGGCGGAACGATCCTCAAGACCGCGCGCAGCCCCGAGTTCCTCACCGAAGAAGGGCAGCGCAGGGCGGTTGAGATCGTCAGGAAGTACCAGATGGACGGGTTGGTCGTTATCGGCGGCAACGGCACCTACGGCGGCGGGATCATTCTTTCGAAGAAGTGGGGTATCCCCTGTATCGGTATTCCCGGCACCATCGATAACGATATCAACGGCACGGATTCGACCATCGGCAGCGATACCGCGGTCAATACTGCGCTTGAAGCGATCGACAAGATACGAGATACCGTGACCTCCATGGAACGGATCTTCGTGGTGGAGGTCATGGGCAGGGATTCGGGATATATCGCTTTGCAGGTCGCGCTCGGCGGCGGCGCCGAGGATGTGCTGGTGCCGGAACGTAAATTCGATATCGTGCGCATGTGCCACGATATCGTCGAAGGCAATATCAGGGGCAAGGTCAGCTGGATCGTCGTGGTTGCCGAAGGCGTCGGCAGCGCCGAATCGGTTGCCAAACAGATCACGGATCTGACGTCGCTTGAAACGCGGGTCGCGGTTTTGGGCCATGTCCAGCGCGGAGGCGTTCCGACCGCCAAGGACAGGAACCTCGCCAGCCTGCTTGGCATAGAGGCTGTGCGGCTTCTGTCCGAAGGTCAGTCCGGAAAGGCAGTGGGCGTCATCTCGGACAAGATCAATGTCGTCGATCTTGAATTTGCCGTTACCAGGAAAGAATCCCAGATCGATACGATCTATGAGGCATTGAAGAAACTGACATAATTTCGAAAACAGGAAGGAGAACACACATGGGAAGAAGACCGGTTGACGTCGAAAAAATAGTTATGGACCTTATCATGTCGGATGACATGAATGTTAAGAAGGCCCTTGCAAAAAAGATCCTTGATATGGCATATAAAAAAGGGATCTATCCGTCGAGCATACATGAATTGTACATGGCGCGCGGAAAGAACGAATACACGGGATGCACGATCCCCGCCATGAACCTGCGTTCCATGACGTACGATCTGGCGCGGGCGGTGTTCCGCGTCGCCAAACGCAATAATTCCGGCGCTTTTATTTTCGAGATCGCAAAGTCCGAGATGGGTTATACGAACCAGCCGCCCGTGGAATACACGAGCGTGATCCTGGCTGCGGCCATCAAAGAGAACTGGACCGGCCCGGTCTTCATCCAGGGCGACCATATCCAGGCCAACGCGAAGAAATATGCCGAGGACCCGCAGAAGGAGCTCGACGCGTTAAAGGCGCTCATCGCCGACGCCGTCGCCAACGGTTTCTATAACATCGACATCGATACCTCGACGCTCGTCGATCTGTCGAAACCGAACCTCAAGAAGCAGCAGTATAATAATTATATCGCGTGCTCGAAACTGACCCATTTCATCCGCCAGATCCAGCCGCGCGGCGTCATGGTGTCCGTAGGCGGCGAGATCGGCGAGGTGGGGCACCAGAATTCGACGCCCGAGGACCTGCGCGCGTTCATGGAAGGCTTTAAGGAATCGCTGCGTAAAGGCCTGGTGGGCATCAGCAAGATCAGCGTGCAGACCGGCACCTCCCACGGCGGCGTGGTCCTGCCCGACGGCACGATCGCACAGGTGAAGCTCGATTTCGAGACCCTGCGCACGATCTCCAAGATCGCCCGCGACGAATACGGCATGGCAGGCGCGGTGCAGCACGGCGCGTCCACCCTGCCCGCAGAGGCGTTCCATAAGTTCCCGGAAACGGAGACCGCCGAGGTCCACCTGGCGACCGAATTCCAGAACATGATCTATGACAGCAAGCATTTTCCCGCAGACCTGAAAAATAAGATGTACGAATGGCTTAAGGTCAACGCCGCGGGCGAGCGCAAAGAAGGCGAGACCGAAGAGCAGTTCTTCTATAAAGCGCGTAAAAAAGCGCTTGGCGCTTTCAAGAAAGATATTATGTCTTTGCCCAGAGACCTGCGCGATGCGATCTCCGCGGAACTGGAAGCGAAATTCGAGTTCCTGTTCAAACAGCTCAATGCCGTTAATAATAAGGAGCTCGTGGATAAATTCGTTACGCTCAAGCGCGTCATCGTGCGCAAGCGGCAGGACGGCGCCGAGGTGACGCACGACGGCGAAGGAGCCGATTAGTCACAAACGGGTATCCGGCATCGCCGGCTGTCCTCTATGATCGGAGAATACTATGCGTTCAGATATCACGAAAAAAGGGCTTGAGCGTGTGCCGCACCGCGCGCTTTTGCACGCGACCGGTTTGAGCAGAAAAGACCTGAAGCGGCCGTTCATCGGCATCGCGAGCGCGTTCACCGACCTTATTCCCGGCCATATCGGGTTGCGGGATATGGAGCGGTTCGTCGAGCGCGGCATTTGTTACGGCGGCGGCGTTCCGTTCGTTTTCGGCATTCCCGGGGTGTGCGACGGCATTGCCATGGGCCATCTGGGAATGTGTTATCCGCTTGCCTCGCGCGAGCTCATCGCCGACTCGATCGAGACCGTGTGCAATGCGCACCAGCTTGACGGTATCGTCTGTGTGACGAATTGCGACAAGATAACGCCCGGCATGATCATGGGAGCGCTCCGGCTCAATATCCCTGCGCTCATTTTGACCGCAGGCCCGATGATGTCCGGCCACATAGGCAAACGAAAGCTTGCGTTCGTGCACGACAGCTATGAAGCGCTCGCGCGCGCGAAAAAAGGCGATATATCCGATAAAGAATTAGCATGCCTTGAAATGGAAGCGTGCCCCGGCGCCGGTTCGTGCCAGGGATTATATACGGCAAATACCATGGCGTGCCTGACCGAGACGTTCGGGCTGTCCATGCCGGGCTGCGGCACGGCGCTTGCCGGGTCTGCGAAAAAACGCAGGATCGCAGAGGCCACGGGCGAACGCATCGTCGAAATGGTCTCAAAGGGCATCAGGCCGCGCGATATCGTCACGCTCAAGTCCCTTGAAAATGCGATCGTCGTGGACATGGCGTTGGGCGGTTCAAGCAATACGGTTTTGCATCTGACCGCGATCGCGCACGAGGCAGGCATCAAACTGGACCTGAAAAGATTCGACCGCATTTCCAGGTCCGTGTGCCATATTGCGAACATCGAGCCTGCCGGCACCCATTATATGGAGGATGTCGAGTTTTCGGGCGGCATTCCGGCAGTGCTGAAGCGGCTTAAGACCCATTTGCATAATGTCAAGACTGCCAGCGGCAGGATGGTATATGATATCGCCGATGAAGCCAGGATCCTGGATGAGGATGTTATCAGGCCGTTCGACCGCGCGTATCATACAGAAGGCGGAATCGCTGTTTTATTCGGCAACTTAGCGCCTGACGGCGCGGTGGTCAAACAGTCAGCCGTGAACAAGCCGATGATGAAGTTCACCGGCACGGCCAGGATATTCAACCGCGAAGAAGAGGCGATGAAGGCGATCATGAACAATAAGATAAAAGCGGGCGATGTGATCGTGATCCGTTACGAAGGCCCTGCGGGCGGCCCGGGTATGAGGGAAATGCTCGCGCCGACCGCGGCGATCGTGGGATTAGGATTGGCCGATTCAGTCGCGTTGATCACCGACGGCAGGTTCTCCGGCGGCACCAAAGGGCCGTGCATCGGCCACGTGTCACCCGAGGCTTCGGCAAAAGGGCCCATTGCAATTTTAAAAGACGGCGATATAATAAATATCGACATTCCGAACAGGAAGCTGAGCTGTAATCTGTCAAAGCAGGAAATAACACGCAGGTTCAAGGCGTGGAAACCGGTTGCGCCAAAAATCACCACAGGGTATCTGGCCCGGTATTCACGCATGGTCCGGTCAGCGGATAAAGGGGCGATAGTGCAATGATGACAGGTTCGCAGATATTGATAGAAAGTCTCAAAAAACAAGGCGTGGAGGTTATCTTCGGCTATCCGGGCGGCCAGGTCCTGCCGTTGTTCGATAAATTATACGACGCGCCGTTCAAGTTCATCCTGACGCGCCACGAACAGGCAGCCGCGCACGCCGCCGACGGGTATTCACGCGCAACCGGAAAAGTCGGCGTGTGCATCGCCACGTCAGGCCCGGGCGCGACGAACCTGATAACCGGCATCGCCAACGCGTATATGGATTCGATCCCGATGATCGCTATCACCGGCCAGGTAAAATCCTGGCTTATCGGCAATGACGCGTTCCAGGAAGCCGATGTCACCGGCATCACGCGGCCTATCACCAAACACAACTATCTGGTCAAGGATATCAAGGACCTTTCGCGCATTGTCGCCGAGGCCTTCTATATCGCCTCGAGCGGCAGGCCCGGCCCGGTCCTCATCGATATCCCGACTGATATCCAGCAGGCGGAACATGAATTCATCTGGCCCGATACGATCGAGATGCGCAGTTACAAACCGACATTGTTCGGCCATCCCGGACAGATCAAAAAAGCCGTGAAGGCGATCGTTTCGGCGAAAAGACCCATTATTTACGCAGGCGGCGGTGTCATAACGTCGGGCGGCCACAATGAATTAAGGGAATTCGCGGAAAAGATCAACGCGCCGGTCACGCTGACGCTGATGGGCCTGGGCGCATTTCCGGGCGATCATCCGTTATTCTTGGGGATGCTCGGCATGCACGGTACCGCCTACGCGAATTATGCGACCATGAACGCGGACCTGATCATCGCGGTCGGCGCGCGGTTCGACGACCGGGTTACCGGCAAGCTCGCGACGTTCGCCAAGAACGCGAAGATCATCCACATTGACGTGGACCCGTCGTCGATCAGCAAGAACGTTGCGGTGGATATTCCTATTGTCGGCGACGCGAAGAACGTGCTCGGCCAGATCCTCGAAGAGATCAAGAAGACGCCTGATACGGCTGAATGGATCAAGACCGTTGAGGCATGGAGGAAAAAGCATCCGCTGACCTATCAATACAAAGGGAAGATCAACCCGCAATATGTTATCGAGCAGATCGCCGAAGTGACGCAGGGCGATGCGATCATCGCGACCGAGGTCGGCCAGCATCAGATGTGGGCTGCGCAGTGGTATAAGGTCATGCACCCGCGGTCGTTCATTTCGTCGGGCGGTTTGGGCACCATGGGCTTTGGTTTTCCCGCTGCCATGGGCGCGAAGATGGGCTGTCCTGACAAGACGGTCTTCGATATCGCAGGCGACGGCTCCATACAGATGAACATACAGGAACTGGCGACGTGCGTGTGCAATAAGATCCCCGTGAAGGTCGCGATCCTCAATAACGGGTATCTGGGCATGGTGCGGCAGTGGCAGGAGCTGTTCTATAAACACCGGTATTCGCACACATGCATGTTCAATCCCGATTTCGTCAAAGTCGCCGAGGCATACGGCGGCGTGGGTATCCGCGTCACGAAAAAAGAGGACGTGAAGCCTGCCATCGAAAAGGCCATCGCAACGGACAATGTCGTGTTCCTCGATTTTCACGTCGAGCCCGAAGAGAACGTGTTCCCCATGGTCCCGGCGGGCGAATCCATCGATAAGATGATAGGGGGCCTGGCATGAAACATACGATTTCCGTGCTGGTCGAGAATAAATTCGGCGTGCTTGCCCGCGTTGCCGGCCTGTTCAGCGCGCGCGGGTATAATATCTCGTCTCTGGCTGTCAGCGAAACGCTTGATCCCGAGGTTTCATACATGACGATCGTGGTGGATGCGAAAGACGAGGCGGTGCTCGAGCAGATCAAGAAACAGCTCAACAAGCTCATCGATGTCGTTACGGTCACGGATTTTACCCGCCGGGACCATGTTGAGCGCGAATTGGTCCTCGTCAAGGTCGGATGCAACGCGAAGAACAAGGCGAAACTGGAATCGATCGTCAGGAAATATATCGGCACGGTTATCCAGTGCAAGAACGAAACGGCGATCATCGAAGCTGTCGGAGAACAGGCCCGGATAAAACAGCTTCTGGATAATCTGGAACCCTTCGGCGTGAAAGAGCTGGTCAGGACCGGCAAGATCGCCGTTGCATATTAAAGGAGGCAATACCATGGCAAAGATATACTATGATAACGATGCGGATCTCGGGCTTCTCAAAGGCAAGAAAATAGCCATCATCGGGTACGGCATACAGGGCCGCGGCCAATCGTTGTGCCTTCGCGATTCAGGATGCGAAGTCGTCGTGTCGGAAATGGAAGGGACCCCGAACTTCGAAACGGCAAAGCAGGACGGGTTCGTTCCTGTGTCCGCAGCCGAGGCAGCCGCCGCCGCTGATATCATCCAGATCCTGACGCAGGACCACGTTCAGGCAAAGGTGTATGCGGACGCGATCAAGCCGAACCTTAAAAAAGGCAAGGCGCTGTGTTTTTCTCACGGGTTCAATATCAGGTTCAAACAGATCAAGCCGCCCAAGAACGTGGATGTGTTCATGGTCGCTCCCAAAGGCCCGGGCGCGCTCGTGCGCAAGATGTATGAAGAAGGCAAAGGCGTGCCGTGTCTTGTTGCGGTGTTCCAGGATGCGACCGGCAATGCCATGCAACTCGCGCTTGCGTACGCGAAGGCGCTGCGCGCAACACGCGCCGGCGTGATCGAAACGACCTTTGACGAAGAGACCGAAACCGATCTTTTCGGCGAGCAGGCGGTATTGTGCGGCGGCGCTTCGGAATTGATCAAAGCGGGATTCGACACCCTTATTGAAGCCGGGTATCAGCCGGAGATCGCATATTTCGAAGTTCTGCATGAATTAAAGCTTATCACCGATCTTATCCAGGAACGCGGTATCAGTGGAATGCGCCGCGGCGTTTCGAACACCGCCTGCTACGGAGATCTTTCCCGCGGCCCGCGCATCATCACCGAACGGACCCGCAAGGAAATGAAAAAGATACTCAAAGAGATCAAATCCGGCAAATTCGCCCGCGAATGGATCAAAGAGAACGAGGAAGGCAGGCCGAATTTCAACCGGTTATTGCAGGAAGGCGATAATCACAAGATCGAGCAGGTGGGCAAGCAGCTGCGGGAAATGATGCCCTGGATGCGGAAATGAGCGTACCGCGAGACACATTGTAGGTGCGAATTGAAGTGGTGTGCGGCATAGCCGCACACCGAAAAAATAAAACTTGGGGACGGTTCTCTTTTTCCCACGCGGAGAGAGAGCCGGGAAAAAGAGAACCGTCCCCAAGTTTTTAACTGCGCTATGGAAAAACTGATCATTTTCGACACCACGCTGCGCGACGGGGAACAGGCGCCCGGCGCTTCTCTGAACCACATGGAGAAGATGGAAATAGCCAGGGAACTGGCTGATATGGGCGTGGATGTCATCGAAGCGGGCTTTCCCATTTCTTCTCCCGGCGATTTTGAATCCGTCAAAGAAATAGCAAAGGCCGTCAAAGGCCCTGTTATCTGCGGCCTTGCGCGCGCCATCAAGGCGGATATCGACGCCGCGTACGAGGCGACAAAATACGCCCGGCGGCCGCGCATCCACGTATTCCTGGCGACCTCCAAGGTCCACATGCAGTATAAATTGAAGAAGGCGGAGGATGAGATCCTCAGGCTCGCCGTCGAATTCACCAAATACGCGAAGAAATACTGCCATGATATCGAATTCTCTCCCGAGGACGCGTCGCGCACCGAGCGGCTGTTCCTGTTCAAGGTCATCGAAGCGGTCATCGACGCCGGCGCGACCACGGTGAACATTCCCGATACGGTCGGCTACACGTATCCTGAGGAATACGGATCGCTTATCAGATCAATCAAAGAAAATGTCCCCAATATCGATAAAGCGGTTATTTCGCTTCATTGCCATAACGATCTGGGGCTGGCTGTTGCCAATTCGCTTGCGGGCGTAAAGAACGGCGCCCGGCAGGTCGAATGCACGATCAACGGCATCGGCGAACGCGCGGGCAACTGCTCCATGGAAGAAGTGGTCATGGGCATACGCACGCGCAAGGATATCTTCCCCGGCGTGGACAGTTCCATCAAGTCGGCCCATATCTGGAAGGTTTCTCGTCTCGTATCGAAACTGACCGGTTTTGCGATCGCGCCCAACAAGGCGATCGTCGGCGGAAATGCGTTCCGTCATGAATCGGGCATCCACCAGGACGGGGTGCTCAAGGAGCGTTCTACCTACGAGATCATCAGGCCCGAGGATGTCGGATTTACCGGAACGGGTATCGTCCTGGGCAAACATTCGGGCCGTCATGCGCTTGCCGAACGCCTCAAAGACCTGGGGTACGGCGATCTTTCAAGCAGCCAGATCGATACGGTCAACGAGCGGTTCAAGGCGCTTGCGGACAAGAAAAAAACAGTGTTCGACGATGACCTGATATCGCTTGTCGAAGACGAGTTCAAACCGGTCAAGTCTCTGTGGATGCTCGAGAAATTCGAGACCCATTCAGGGTCCGATATGACCCCGAGCGCGGTTGTTTCCCTCAAATTCAAGAACAAGGCCGTTTCAGCCAGATCCACCGGCGACGGCCCGGTCGATGCCTGTTTCAAGGCCATAGACAAGATAACCGGCATCAAGGGGGAACTGCAGGATTACCGCATCGAGGCGGTGACCAAAGGCAAGGACGCGCTCGGCGAGGTCAGCCTGAAACTCAAGGCAAAAGGCAAGGTCGTTACCGCGCGCGCATCGTCGACCGACATCATCGAATCTTCCCTGCGGGCATACCTGAACGCCTTGAACAAGATCGAGTCTTTCTAATCGTTTCACCCGGCCCATGGCTCAGAAAAAAGCTCTCCCGAAACTGTTCGGCGTCCTGGGATATCCTGCGAAACACAGCCTGTCCCCCCGCATGCACAATGCCGCGTTCAAGGCGCTCAAGATCAACGCCCGCTACCGAATCTTTGAAGTGGAACCCGCGAAGCTGAGATCTTTTTTTGCGTCGCTGGGCCGGCGCGGCATCGCAGGGCTGAATGTCACCATTCCCTATAAACAGACGGTTTTCCCGTATCTGACGGCTGCGACGCCCGAGGCGTCGATGATCGGCGCGATCAACACGATCAAGGTGTCGTCCGCCGGGCTCCGGGGGTATAATACCGACGGAGAAGGGTTTCTCCAGCATCTTACCAAAGACCTTGGTTTCGATCCCCGCTGGAAGAATATCGCGGTCCTCGGCGCCGGAGGCGCGAGCAGGTCGGTCTGCGTGTATTTGTGCAAGGCAAAACCGAGGCGCATCGCCATTTTTAACCGTGATCGTTCCAAAACGATAGATCTTGTGCATGTCCTCAACATGCACAATACCGGTATCGAGTTCATAGCCGCGGATACCGTCGGCCATCTGCGGCTGGAGGATGCGGACATTCTCGTCAATACCACATCGGTCGGCATGAATGAAACTGACCCGAGCCTGGTGGATGCGCGGTATCTGCGCCGCGGGATGCTCGTATACGACCTGGTGTATTCGAAAAAAAGCACGCGCCTTCTGGAAGATGCGCGCCGGAAAGGATGCCGGACCGCCAACGGCTTGGGCATGCTTCTGTATCAGGGGATGGCTGCGTTCAAGATCTGGACAGGCCGGACGCCGCCCAAAAAGATCATGGCAAAAGCGATCGGGTTATAATATGGACATCGTCACGCGTTCATTCGAGACCCCCAACGGCCTGGTTGAAGGCGTCCAGGTCAAATGGGAGGGTTTCGGCATCCTGATGGTCACGGGAAAGAAAGGGTTTCTCGTGTGCGGCGTTTTCGACCTCGATGCGATCGGATCCTTCGGCGCCGCGGCGGCGATCGTCGAAAGCACGCCCGAAAACCCCATCGGCACGCTTGAGCGTTTTCCGCTGCGCACGATCATGAAAGTGAACGCGAAGGCCCGCGGGCTGGGCATCACTGCCGGCATGCCCGTCCGGCAGGCGTTTGCGCTTATCGCATGACCATGAAAAAAAACAGGCTTTTTCCCGTCGTTGTCTGCGCTGCGGCCCTGATCTTTCCGCGCGGTTCGTTCGCCCAGACAATGCAGGAACGGCTCATCAGTTCCGCGTTCAAAACGCTTGCCAAAACATATATCGCCGCATCGGACCTTGAGAAGCTGAAACGCAACACCCTGGCGAGCCTGGAAGGGCTCGATACCGAATCGTTCCGCGAAAAATATCCCCGTACCCTGCAGATCGTTGAAGAGTCGCCTGTCCTGGCAAAACAGTTCGGGCTTCGGCCCGACATGTCCGTCGCGCAGGCGCGCTCGTTCGTGCGCTCATTGAACAAGAAAAAGGTCTCGATGCTCATCGACGCGGTGCCCGATACGGTCGTCGCGCGCCACGTCGCCGAGGATATCTCCGGAAAAAAGCAGACTGCCGCATCGAAGAATATAGCGGATCAGGCCGCCGCGGTCTGGCGTACGCTTCAAGACCGGCTTGACCGGACAGCGCAGAGGAGCCGGCCATGATCATCATAGGCGCGTTTATATTTGTTATCGGCGTTTTTACCGTCATCACCTTCAACCGGGCTGTCAGGTTGAAGACACTCGTGGCAGAGGCCGCCAGCGGCATCGACGTTCAGCTCAAGCGCAGGTACGACCTGATCCCCAATATCGTCGGGGCGGTCAAGGGGTATATGGCGCATGAGCGCACGGTGCTGGAACAGGTCGTATCCCTGCGCAGCCAGGCCATGAGCGCGGCCTCCGTGCAGGACAAGGCCGCGATCGAGACCCGGTTGTCCGCGGCCCTGAAACAGGTATTCGCCCTCGCCGAGAATTATCCCGATCTCAAAGCGGGTAAAAATTTCCTCGACCTGCAGTCCGCCCTCATCAGCGTCGAGGACGAGCTTCAGTTGTCCCGCCGCTATTACAACGGCGCGGTGCGCAATTACAATATCCTCGTCGAGTCGTTCCCCGGCAATCTGGCGGCTTCGGCGTTCGGCTTCAGGCCGGCCCGGTTCTTCGAGATAGAATATGCCACCGAGCGCAGGAACCCCGACGTAAAATTCACATAACTATGCAGAAGAAGATATTCTTTTGTCTGGCCGTTCTGCTTATGCTGTCCGCCGCGGCGCCGGCGTATGCCCGGGACGCGTCCGAAGAACGAATACTTTCTTTCAGCAGCGATATCGCAGTCGAGGATGACGGTTCCATGACCGTCACCGAAACGATCACGGTCCATGCCGCGCATGAGAACATCAAACACGGCATATACCGCGATTTCCCCACCCGCTATCGCGACCGGTTGAGAAATTCCTACCATGCGGCCTTCGAGCTCGTCGAGGTCCTGCGCGACGGACATCCCGAAGATCATCACGAAGAGTCTTTGAGCAACGGCATACGCGTGTATATCGGTTCCCGGGACGCATTCGTGCCGCCCGGCGTTCACGTCTATGCCGTCACATACAGGACGAGCCGGCAGATCGGTTTTTTCAGGGAGTTCGACGAGCTGTATTGGAACGTAACGGGGAACGGCTGGGCGTTCGTGATCGAATCGGCACGCGCGACCGTCACCCTGCCGCCTGCGTTGTCAGGCAGGATCAGGTCATACGAAGCATATACCGGCGTGTCCGGAGCGCGGGGCCGGGATTATTCGGCGTTTATCGACGAGAGCGGCAGGGCGGTTTTTGTCTCGACAAAACCCCTTGCGCCGCACGAAGGGCTCACCATTGCCGTGACGTGGCCCAAAGGATATATACCGGAGCCTGCCGTTGAAACAAAAGTGCTCTTTTTTTTGCAGGATAACGCGATCGTCGTCATCGGTTTCCTCGGCCTGACGCTGGTGGCGGCGTATTATCTGCTCGTATGGTCCCGGTTCGGCAGAGATCCGGCAAAAGGCACGATCATCCCGCTTTTTAAGCCGCCCGCGGGCCTCACCCCTCAGGCGGTGCGGTATATCATGAACATGGGGTATGACAACAAGGTCTTCGGCTGCGCGGTCATCAATATGGCGGTCAAAGGGTTCCTTTCCATACAGGAAGATAACGGCGTCTATACCCTTCACAAGACCGGCAAGAATCCCGCGCCGCTGAGCGTTGACGAGCAGGATCTGGCCGATGCGCTGCTGTCGGGCTCCGAGATCGAACTGCGCAATACCGAACATGCGGCCGTGAGCGCCGCCGTTAAATCGCTTAAATTCAACATGCAAAAGGCGTACGAAAAAACATATTTCCTGACCAATATCCGGTATTTTATCCCCGGGCTCGCTGCTTCTGCGGTCATCGTCATGGCGAGCGCGTTCATCCAGGCAGGGCCGAGCCTGCCCATCGCGTTGTTCATGTCCGTCTGGCTTACCGGCTGGAGTTTCGGCACGTTCTTCCTTCTGGCGCTTGTCTTCAATACGTGGAAGTCGTATCTGGCGTCGAAGCCGGGGTCCGCCGCCATGCTCGGGCAGGCGTTTTCCACGACCCTGTTCTCCATACCGTTCGTGCTCGGCGAGCTTTTCGGCATCGGGGTCTTTATCTTTGCCACGTCTTTCGCGATCGTTCCATTGCTGCTCCTTTTGGTATCCGTCAATATCATTTTTTATTATCTGCTCAGGGCGCCGACGCTCGCAGGAAGGCGCGTCATGGACAAGATCGAAGGGTTCAGGATGTACCTGGGCACTGCGGAAAAGGACCGGTTGAACACTCTCTACGGCCCGGAGCGCACGCCTGAATTATTCGAGCAATACCTGCCGTATGCTCTGGCGCTCGACGTCGAACAACAGTGGGCTCAGAAATTCGCGTCGGTCCTGGAGGCGGCCGGGACGCAGGACGCCGGGTATTGCCCGCACTGGTATTCGGGAGCGGCCGTGAGCCGTTTCGGGGCCGCCGGTTTTGCGCAACAGATCGGGAATTCCGTGTCTCAGGCGATATCATCCGCGTCAAGCCCGCCGGGCTCCCATTCGGGTTCCGGCGGCGGAGGAAGTTCCGGCGGCGGCGGAGGAGGCGGCGGCGGAGGCGGCTGGTGAACCCGGCGCCGTGTTCTAAAATCCTTGAGCATGCAATGAATTCGTGATACAATCCCGCTATGATCGATACGGCGATGAACGTTTTCGTTTTTATTTTCGGTTCCCTCGTAGGCAGTTTCCTTAATGTCTGCATACATCGGCTTCCTCTGGGCGAATCCATCGTCTGGCCGGGCTCTCATTGCCCGGAGTGCAAAAAACCTATCCCGTGGTATCTGAATATCCCGCTTGTCAGTTTCATCTATCTGCTGGGCAGATGCCGGTATTGCAGAAAACCGATACCAATGCGTTATTTTATCGTCGAACTTCTGACGGCGTGCGCATTTTTAATGATCGCCCGGCACTACGGCATCGGATACCGCGCATTCATGTATGCGGCCCTTGCCTGCGGCCTTATCATTGCGACGTTCGTGGACCTGAAGCATCGCATCATTCCGGATGAGATATCGCTTGGCGGCATCGCCGTCGGTTTCATCTTCAACGCGGGCCGCGGGTTTACCGGCGCCCCGGGTGCGTATGACCTGAAGCCCGCAGTCGATTCGTTCCTCGGGATCATCGTTGGCGGCGGTATTATCTTCCTCATGGGATTTGTTTTTGACCTGGTGTATTTCAAGCTCCTCAAAAAGCCTCCTATCCAGGGGGAAACGGAATCCATGGGCGGGGGGGATGTCAAGCTCCTTGCCATGATCGGGGCCTTTCTTGGATGGAAGGCGGCGGTCCTGACGTTTTTTATCGCGCCGTTCCTGGGCATCGTCGCCGGGCTGGTGAACATGATCGTCAAAAAGGACCATTTGATCCCGTACGGGCCGTTTTTGTCTCTTGCCGCCTGTATCAGCGTTTTCTGGGCCGATACGATCCTCGATTTCGTTTTCCTGGCGCACTATTACCGGTGATCCGATGGCTGTGCTCGAAGGGCTGGAATTTTACATATCGAAACGGGCAGGCAGGGCCATCATCGACCATGGCATGATCGAGGACGGCGACCGCATCGCAGTGGCGGTATCGGGAGGCAAAGACAGCATGACGCTGCTGCAGGTCCTTGCGGACCGGAGAAAGTTCGTCCCGATCCGGTATGACCTTGTCGCGGTCCATATCGATTTCGGCTTCCATCCGCGCCAGACCAGGTCCCTCATCGGGCATTTCAAGGCCCTCAAGGTCCCGTATGTGGTCGAGAGATCCGATATCCTGCGCAAGACCGACCCGAAAAAGATCAACTGTTTCTGGTGCGCCTGGAACCGCCGCAGGGAGTTGTTCTGCGCCGCCGACCGCCTCAAATGCAGAAAGATCGCCTTCGGCCATCACAAGGACGACATCGCTCAGACCCTGCTCATGAACCTTTTTTTTCATGGTGAGATATCGACCATGTGCCCCCGGCAGGAGCTCTTCGGCGGCAAGATCGTCATCATCCGGCCTCTCGCATATGTCGAAGAGCAAATGATCAGGCGCTTTGCGCGGCAGGAGCGTTTCTCGGCGGTTTCATGCCGCTGCCCGCATGCCGATGTGTCGAACCGCCGTAAGGTCGCCCGCATCATCGCCGACCTTGCAAAGGTATGCCCCGAGGTCACCACCAATATCAACAAAAGCACCGGCCGCATCAAAAAGGAATATTTGGGTTAACGGGCGATCAGTGGTATAATCAGACTGTCAACAATCCGCCGTATATGATCATTCAGGTCCGTGTTGTTCCGAGATCGAGCAGGGCGCGCGTACAGGAAACAGCCGGCGTCTATAAAGTCTATTGTACGAGGCCTCCTGTCGACGGCCAGGCGAATGTGCAGGCGCTTGAGATCCTGGCAGGACATCTGAACGTACGCACGTCTCGCCTGAGGATCGTCAGAGGCGCATCGAGCAGGACAAAATTCGTGGAGATCATCGATGGGTAACGCGCATGTCCTCGAGGAGCAGCACGGTCTTATCGGCAATCTTTTCCCGCACAGCATAACCATGCGGTTTTCCGGCCGTGCCGACGGGAATATGTCCCTGACGCACGGGGATACGGCCGGTTCACTCGACAACCGCCGCAGGTTCCTGCAGGCGGCCGGCATCGACGCGTCGCGCCTGGTGTGTGCCCGGCAGGTCCATGGCGATGCGATCGCGTGCGTCACCGAAGCCGATATAGGCCGCGGCGCCGCTGATCAAACAGAGGCATTGCCTGATACCGATGCATTGATCACTGACCGGCGCAGGGTGCCGCTGGCGGTTTTTACCGCAGACTGCCTTTCAATATTCCTGTATGACGCCCAGCAGCAGGTCATCGGCCTGGCCCATGCGGGATGGCGGGGGACAAAGGAGAATATCGCCGGCAAGACTGTCCAGGCAATGATGAAACACTATGACTGCATGCCGGAGAACATATATGCCGGCTTCGGCCCCTCGATCCGCGGCTGCTGTTATCGGGTAGGCGAAGAGCTTGCCGGATCCTTCAAGCACGGATTGGTCCGGCGGGAGAATACCTGCTATCTCGATCTCGTCCGCGAGAATATAGCGCAGCTCCGGCGCAGGGAGGTCAAACACGGCAACATCTTCGATTGCTCGATCTGCACGTTCTGCGGCAATGAGCGATATTTTTCGTACCGAAGGGAAGGGACTGCCTGCGGCAGGGCAATGGCCGTCCTGATGATCCGATAAAAGCCTCCGTACGGAGCATCGATGCATATCGTCGTTCTCATAACGGTTCCGGACGCGCGCATGGCGCGCAGGATCTCCCGGGCGCTCGTCGAAAAGCGCCTTGCCGCGTGCGTCAGCGCAGGGGGCAGCGTGTCTTCTCTGTTTTGGTGGGAGGGCAGGGTGGATACGGCGCGGGAGGTTTTGCTCGTCGCGAAATCGACAAAGGCGAAACTGCCGCGGATCGTAACACTCGTCAGGTCCATGCATTCATACGCGGTGCCCGAGATCATCGCCTTGCCCGTCGTCGGAGGCAGCCGCGCCTATCTGGATTGGATCGATGAATCTATCAGGCAGCCCGTTTGATTTTGCAGCGGCATTCCTCGGCGGCGTCGCGGTCAGCTTTACCCCGTGCGTCTTTCCGCTTATACCCGTCACGGCAGGGTACATCGGCGCCAGGTCTGCGGGCAACAGATGGACAGGGTTCTCGCTCGGATTTGTCTATGTGACCGGCGTTGCGCTTACCTATGCGGCCCTCGGGATCATCGCGTCTTTGACCGGATCGATGTTCGGAAGGATCAGCGGGCATCCTGCCGCGAGGCTTGCGGTGGGACTCATCGTCGCCGCATTCGGTTTTGCGATGCTCGATCTTTTTCATATCCCCGTTCCGCGGCTGCAGCGCGCGCCGGCATTGCAGAAAGGCAGTTATATCTCGACATTCGCGCTCGGTTTGACCTCCGGGTTTGCGGTAGCGCCGTGCACGACGCCGGTGCTCGGTTCCATACTCGTCGTCCTGTCCCAGAACGGGAATGTCGTGTACGGAGGTTTTCTTTTGTTATGTTTCGCATACGGCATGGGCGCGGTCCTTTTGTTGAGCGCTGTTTTCAGCACGCTGCTGACCGCGTTTCCCAAGGCAGGGCCGTGGATGAACGTTTTGAAGAAGGTCTATGCGGCCGTATTGTTCGCTGTCGCCGCATATTTTATCATCGATGCCCTCCGGAGGTTCCTATCGTGAGAAAGTTCCTGGCTGGTCTGATGTTTTGTCTTCTGATATTCGGCACTGCGGGTTCCGCGCCGGCAGCGGAGCAATCGGCGGGAATTCGCGCCGCATCGTTCGCGCTCAAGGACCTGGCGGGCACGACGTATTCCCTTGCAGACTATCGCGATAAACAGCCGGTCCTGCTTTTTTTCTGGACGACATGGTGCCCGTATTGTCTGACAAAACTGCGTCTTATGAATTCCGAATATACTGCACTGGAAAAGGACGGGATCGCTCTTCTGGCTGTGAATGCCGGCGAGCGCAGGTCAAGCGTCGAGCGGCTTGTGCGAAATTACGGGATCCGGTATACGGTCCTTCTTGACGAATCTTCCGCGGCGACCGAAAGTTACCGTATTCTCGGCGTGCCCACGTTCATACTGATAGACGCCCGGGGCTTGATCCGGTATAAAGGCAATGAGTATCCCCGATCGGCGATCGACGAGCTCGCCGGAAAGCGATGATGGATCCGAATGCGGCGCTTCTGGCCGATCTGTATGAATTGACCATGGCGCAGGTGTATTTTCGCCGCAAGCGCCGGACGCGCTCGACGTTCGACCTGACCGCGCGCCGGCTTCCCGTTAACCGTTCGTTCCTGATCGCAGCCGGGCTCCATGACATCCTGGAGTATATCAGGGCTCTCAGGTTCACGCCTGACGGCCTGCGGTATCTGCGGTCCCTGCGTATTTTTTCCGGCGAGTTCCTGCGGTATCTTGCAACATTCCGTTTTACCGGCGACATCTGGGCAATGCCCGAAGGCACGGTATTTTTTGCCGGCGAGCCGGTCGTGCGGGTGACCGCGCCTGTCATGGAAGCGCAGATGATCGAAGGTTTTTTGCTCAACACGATCAATCTGCAGACCATGATCGCCTCGAAGGCGGCGCGCGTCGTGCAGGCGGCAGAAGGCAGGGCCGTGTATGATTTTTCCCTGCGCAGGACCCACGGGGCAGATGCAAGCGTGAAGGCCGCCCGGTCCTCATATCTGGCCGGATGCAGCGGCACGTCGAACGTTCTGGCCGGAAGGCTCTACGGTATCGCTCTTTCCGGCACCATGGCGCATTCGTTCGTTACGGCGTTCGGGTCGGAAATTGAGGCGTTCCGCGCGTACGCGGACGTATTCAGGGAGCGCACGGTTTTGCTTGTGGATACGTATGATGTCGGTCAGGGTATCCGCAATGCGGTCCGCGTCGGCCGTGAAATGAAAAAAAAAGGCGCGCGGCTGATGGGGATCAGGATCGATTCCGGCGATCTGATCAAAGCAGCCGGATACGCCCGCCGCTGCCTCGATACGGCAGGGCTCGGGCACGTCAAGATAATCGCAAGCGGCAATCTCGATGAGCGCTCGATCGCTCGTATCCTGGCGAAGGGCGCTGCGGTGGACGGCTTCGGCGTCGGAACGCATATGGGCACGTCGAGCGACGCGCCGGTGCTCGATGTCATCTATAAGATGTCCGAGGTCACCGATCGCGCCGGCAGGTTCGTCCCGGTGATGAAGCTGAGCAGGGCCAAGGCGACCCTCCCCGGGCGCAAGCAGGTCTACCGCGTCCGCGCGCCGTCGGGCGCCTTTCTGAAGGATATCATCGCGCTGGAGAAGGAAAAGATACCGGGTACGCCCCTGCTTGTCCCTGTTGTGCAAAACGGTTCCGTAATGTATAATATACCGAAGCTCGAAGCGTCCCGGAGGCGCGCGGCAGAGGACATATCGAGCCTTCCGCCCGGGGTAAGGCATATTGACGGAACAATCGTATATCCGGTCGTCCTGTCAACAGGCCTGAGAAATCTGCGCGCCAGGCTGGCGCGGGCATTGCGCGCACGGCAATAGATGAACACGCATTCCAGGAAACGGATCGTTTTTTTCGACGTCGACACGCAGTATGACTTTATGGACCCCGCAGGCCGTTTATACGTCAAGGGCGCGGAGTCCATTGTCGCGAATCTCAAAAAGCTTACGGCGTTTGCCGACCGGCGCGGCATCGCGATCGTCTCGACATGCGACTGGCATACGGCGCATGATCCCGAATTCGCGGCATTCCCGCCGCATTGCGTGCGCAATACGCGCGGGGCGCGCAAGATCAAAGAAACGATCGCGGGCCGGACAAAACAGACCGTGATCAAGAAGGCAAATATTGACGTTTTTTCAAATCCGGCAATCGCGCGTGCTTTATCGAAATATTCGGATGTTTATGTTTACGGCGTTGCCCTTGATTATTGCGTCAGGACGGCGTGCCTCGGCGCGCGGCAGCTCGGCGTGCGCGTGTTCGCGGTCAAAGACGCCATAAAGGCGATTTCGCCTGAAACGGGAAGAGCGGCGGCTGATCAGTTGCGCCGGCACGGCGTGCGGTTCATAACAATGAAGGGTTTGAAAAGGAGACTCTCATGATGAACGAACGGATGCAGCAGCTTCTGGATAATCTCAAGCGCAGGAATTTCGAGGCCCTGTATTGTCCGACCAGGGATGAAGTCCACGCGGCGATCATGGACCGTGTTCAGGAATCCGCCACGGTCGGTTTCAGCGGCTCGCAGACCCTCGAGCAGCTCGAGGTCGTCGAAATGCTGCAATCCCGCGGCAATAATGTCCTGAACCAGTATGATCCTAATCTGAGCCGGGATGAATCGCTGCGCATCCGCAGGCTGAGCATACAGTCGGACTGTTATCTCTGCAGCGCAAACGCTGTTTCTATGGCAGGAGAACTCGTTTTTTTGAGCGCCTACGGCCACCGTATCGCGGCAATAGCGGCTGCGAGCCGCGTCATCGTCGTATGCGGAACGAACAAGGTCGTTGCCGACCGCGCGGCTGCAATAAAGCGCGCGCGGGAGCATGCGGCGCCGCTCAACGTCAAGCGCCTGCACTGGGATACGCCGTGCGCGAAAGACGGTATATGCCATGAAGATGTCTGTTTCGCGCCGGAATATATCCGCATGTGCTGTCAGATGTTCGTGCTGGAGTCGGAAGTCGATCCTGAGCGCTTGACGGTCATCATCGCAGGAGAGACCCTCGGGCTGTAGCCATGTTGACCAAACGCGTGCATGAATTCCTCAAGAAACGGACGTTTTTGAACGTCGCCACCGCAACGCTCGACGGCAAGCCGAACAATGTCTCCAAGCTGATCCTGAAGGCGGAAGAACACTTTGTGTATCTGGTCGATTATGCGATCGGCAGGACATATACAAACGTGAAGGTCAATCCCCGGGTTTCTCTGTCGTTTTTCGACCTGGAGAAGCTCGTGGGTTTCCAGATCAACGGGCCGGTCGAACTGATCGAAAAAGGCCCCGTGTATGATTCGTTCAAAGCAGAACTGACGGAAAAAGAGATCTCCCTGGCGACCGAGCGTATCATCAAAGGGGTTTCGAACGGTCAGGGCCACGAAAAATTCGAATTGGCGCCGCCCCGCCATTTCGTCATCTTCAAGATCAAAATAGAAGAGATCGCCGAAGTTTCGTATTCCGGCGAGATCAAACGCGAAAAATCATAACGAAGGGTATCCCATGTTCGATAAGATCAAAGGCCTGATGGAAATGCAGAAGAAAATGCAGGAGGTCAAACGGCAGCTTGACGCATTGACATTCGAGGTCAAGAGCGCCGACGGCAGCGTTACGGTCGCCATGAACGGTTCGCAGGAAGTGCAGTCTGTGGCCATTGCAGGGTCTTTGGCAGGGCTTCAAAAAGATGCGCTCGAAAGGCAGTGCAGGGACACCTTTAACGCCGCGATACGGCGCGCGCAGGGGCTGGCGGCGCAGAAAATGAGGGATATAACCGGCGTGAACCTTCCGGGTATGTGATGCCCGTACAAGAAAGAAGGATAGGCGATCATGGAAAAAGCCAGAGGCTTCTGGGATATCGTCGAAGCGGTGTGCGAGCGTGACGTCCGGTATAAGCCCGATAGTTATGAGTTTGTCATGCAGGCCTTGCGGTTCACCCAGAAAAAGCTCAAGCGCGCGGGCCACGTAAGCGGCAGGGAATTGTCCGAGGGTATCCGCCAGTATGCGCTCAAGGCCTACGGTCCCATGGCGCGCACGGTGCTTGAATACTGGGGTATCCGTTCGACCGAGGACATCGGCAATATCGTGTTCAATATGATCGCGGTCAGGCTGTTCTCCAAGAACGAGGACGATACCATCGACGATTTCAAAGAGGTGTATCAGTTCGATGCCGCGTTCAAACGCACGATCACCGATATGACGATCACATGAGCATACGGGCAATAGCGACGGGTATCGGCAGCCTGCCGTTCAAAGATCCGGCGCAGGCGGTGGATCTCGTGCTTCGATATCTGCCTGAGGCGCCGTTCTGGCCGCAGCTTCCCAAACGGAACGTGCGGGAAGGCATGGTCGCCCAGTACAGCGAAGGCATGCCGGGCCTGAAGGTGACCGGCGACGGCCTCCAGTTCGACCGGAAAGAGGCGGAGGATTCTCTTGAGGCGTTCTACGGGCATATCATCTCGATGGACCTGGACCATTTCAGGATCGGCGAATCATACGCCGCGGGTCTTTACGAGTTTTACAACCGGTTGAAGCGGCAGGGTGTTGCCGGCCTCAAATTCATCAAATGCCACGTGACCGGCCCTTTTACTTTTGCGGCGAGCATCACCGCCGCCGGGGGCGCTGCGCTTATTCATGACGACGTCCTCATGCAGGCAATGGCCAAAGGATTGGCCATGAAGGCGCTCTGGCAGATCAGGCTCTTTCGGGAATTCGGCAAACCGGTCGTCGTTTTTATAGACGAGCCCTACCTGGCCGGATTCGGGTCGGCGTTCACCGCTTTGACCAGGGAAACGGCGGTGCGCGTCCTTGAGGAGATGGCGACCGCGCTCAAAACGCCCGATGTCCTCGTGGGAGTGCATTGCTGCGGCAACACGGACTGGTCCATATTCACCGATATCAAGACGATCGATATAATCAACTTTGACGCATTCAGCTATGTTGACAAATTCACCCTGTACGGCAGCGATATGGCGCAGTTCCTTGAGCGCGGCGGATATATCTGCTGGGGCATTGTGCCGACCCAGGAGTTCAAGCCGGGCCTGACCGTTGCATCGCTTGCCGGCATGATCCATTCAGGGATCAGCGCCCTGGCGAATAAAGGCGCAGACCGGGCTTTGCTGGCCGAGCAGCTGCTGATAAGCCCCAGCTGCGGCCTTGGCGCCCTCGAGCCGGCTGCCGCCGACCTGATATTCCGGCTTCTCAATGGACTTTCAACGCATATGCGCGCGACCCCTCCGGGGGCCTGAAAAAATCATTGACAACGCAAACCCTCAGGTTTACAATAGCTTCTGTTTTATTTAAAAATAAGGAGTGCACAGCATGAAAGAGATCCGGATTCACGCCCGCGCAGGGCAAGGTGCGATCACGACCGCAACGCTGTTAGGCAATGCGTATTTTATGAAAGGGGCATATCCGTACGCGTTTCCGCATTTCGGCGCGGCCCGTATGGGCGCTCCGATGAACGCGTTCGTCCGCGTCGATTCCAAGCCGGTGAGATTGAGAAGCCAGATCTATGAGCCGGATTACGTCATTATCGTCGATGCGACGCTCATGCGCGGCTTTAATTGCTTCTCCGGCCTTAAAGAGGACGGCATCGCTATCGTCAGCCAGCGGGAAGGGGTGGAAGTCCCGAAATTAAAGGTCAAACAGAAATGCTACGTCATTCCGGCAAACGATATTGCCATGAAGACGATCGGCAGGCCGCTGGGCAATACCGCTCTCCTGGGGGCTTTTTGCGCCGCCACCGGGGATCTTGATGTGGAGAACCTGATCAAAGCGGTCGGTAAGCGTTTTTCCGGCAAGGCGCTCGAAGGCAATATCGAGGCGATCAAGCAGGGCTTCGATCTCGTAAACAAACTGAAAAAATAAAGCTGTTCATACCATTAAGGAGCGTCGGCATGTTCGGTCCGCTGATCTGTAAAGCAGGCTCAAGCAGTAAAAATAAGACCGGTTCGTGGCGCGTCGAGGTGCGGCCCCGGTTCCTCAAGAAGAACTGCATCGGCTGCACGATGTGCGCGGTGGTCTGCCCCGAGGGGTGCATAACCGGTGAAGGAAAGAACGCGTATGACTTCGATCCCGCATACTGCAAAGGCTGCGGCCTGTGCGCGATGATCTGCCCCAAGAAAGACATCGAGATGGTCAAGGAAGAATCCGTCAAAGAGCAGAAATAACCATTATCGCATTTTCCGTATAAGAAAGAGGGTGTGTATGAAAGAGTTCCTCGAAGGTTCCATGGCAGTCGCGAAAGCGGTCGCGTTGTGCAAGCCGGGCGTCGTCTCCGCATATCCGATCACGCCCCAGACCCATATCGTGGAAGAGCTTGCCCAGATGGTCGCCGACGGCCACCTGAATTCCCAGTTCGTCAATGTCGAGTCCGAGCATTCGGCAGCGTCCGTCGTGCTCGGCGCCCAGGCGACCGGCGTGCGTTCGTATACCGCCACGAGCTCCCAGGGGCTGTTCCTTATGGCAGAGGTCGTGTTTAACATCGCCGGCATGCGCCTTCCCATTGTCATGACCGACGCCAACCGCGCTATCTCGGCGCCCATCAATATCTGGAACGACCAGCAGGATACCATATCCCTGCGCGATTCGGGCTGGGTACAGCTGTATATGGAAGACCTTCAGGAAACGGTCGATTTTCATATCATGGCCTACCGTCTCGGGGAAGACAGATCCATCATGCTTCCGGTCATGGTGTGCATGGACGGTTTTATCCTGACGCACGGCATCGAGACCGTTGATATGCCGTCGCAGGAACAGGTCGATAAATTCCTGCCTCCCTATAAGGCGCTCTATAAGCTCGATGTCGAGGATCCGATGACCCTCGGGCCGCTCGCCGATCCGGATTATTATATGGAAACGCGCTACGCGATCCATGCGACCCATAAAAAGGTCCTCGATCTTCTGCCGAAGATCACTGCCGAATACGCGAAGGCGACCGGCAGGCAGTATAACGGCCTGATCGAAGGATATCAGATCAAAGACGCCGAACGGGTCATCGTTGCCATGGGTTCCGTGTGCGGCACGGTCAAGGACGTGGTCGATGAATTGCGCGCCAAAGGCAAAAAGGTGGGATTGCTCAAGATCACCTGTTTCAGGCCGTTCCCGGCAGAGCAGATCTGCGACGCGTTGAAGAACACCGCCCGGGTCGGCATCCTCGACAAATCGGTTTCGCTCGGTTCGTATGCGCCGCTTGCCGCGGAGATGAAGGCGGCGTTCTTCGGCAAAAAAAAGAAGCCGGAGATCATCTCCAGCTTTGTCGCGGGCCTCGGCGGAAGGGACATCACCAAGGAATCGGTCAAAGAGATGTTCAGCATGCTCACGCAGAAGGAGAAGGCATGCGAGTATATAGACCTTAAACCGGAATTGTTAAAGGAGAATTATGAATAAACATCTGTATGCTCCCGGGCACACTGCCTGCGCCGGATGCGGCCAGTCCCTGGCCGTGCGGCTTGTCATGGACGCGGCGGGAAAGAACACGATCGTCGCCAACAATACGGGCTGTCTTGAGGTCTTTTCGACCAAATATCCCGAGTCAGCTTTTGAAGTGCCGTTCGTACATTCCCTGTTCGAGAATGCGCCTGCGGTGGCTTCAGGCGTCGAGGCGGCGCTGATCCATCTGGGCAAAAAAGAAGGCACGAACATCATCGCGGAGGCAGGCGACGGCGGAACCGCCGATATCGGCCTTCAATCCCTGTCGGGCATGTGGGAACGCGGCCACGATATCCTTTATATCTGCTATGACAATGAGGCGTACATGAACACCGGTATCCAGAGAAGCGGCCTGACCCCGCATCTGGCCAATACCACAACGAGCCCCAAGGGGCAGAGATCGAGCGGCAACCTGCGTTTCAAGAAGCCGATCCCCGAGATCGCCAATGCGCACGGCATCCCGTATGTGGCGACCGCATCCATCGGTTTCCCTCAGGATATCCAGCGCAAGGTAAAAAAAGCGCTTTCGATAAAAGGCCCGAAATATATGCAGATCCATGTGCCGTGCCCGCTGGGCTGGCAGTTCGCCCCGCAGGCGTCGGTCGACGTGGGCAAGCTTGCCGTCGAGACCGGATTGTATCCGTTGTTCGAGTATGAGAACGGGCAGCTGACCGGAGTGCGCAAGATACCCCCGAAGCCCGTTGAGGAGTATCTCAAGGCGCAGGGAAGGTTTAAGCACCTTTTGAATAATCCCGAAGGGATCGCCGAGCTTCAGGCTGTCGCGGACAGGAATATAGCGAAGTATGGCTTAAAAGCGGAAAACACGAGCGCGTAAAAGCGCCTCAGCACAGGAGAGACAGATGGCAAAGATCATTGTTGACGCATCCACCTGCGTCGGTTGCGGATTGTGCGAACAGAACTGCCCCGAAGTGTTCAAGGTCGAAAGCGACGGCATTGCGCACGTTATCGCGCAGGAATGTTCGAAACATAATCTCAAGGAAGTCGCGGAGCAGTGCCCCGTGACAGCGATCAAAGTCGGCTAAGACCGGCAGGCCCATAAAAAAAGAGCGGATCCTGTTTTGATCCGGGAGAGGCACAGATCAAAACAGGGTCCGCTCTCTTTATGAGACCCGGCCTGAGCCGCCTGTTAAAAACATAGGGACGGTTCTCTTCGAGAACCGTCCCTATGTTTTATAGTTCTGCGGACAGAGAGAAGCCCTTTTGGATTTGTGCTTCTCCCAAATGCAAAAGGGCTTCTCTCTGTCCGATCTATTAACTGCCGACGGCCTTTTTCTTGAGTTCCTGGACGAACGCCCCGAACGCTTCCTGCTTTTTCTGGGAGAGGAATTTTTCAGCGAACGCGGCTTTTTCTTCGGAGAACTTCGCTTCATCGATGGGAATGATCTCTTTAACCTTGATGATGTAGGATCCCCCCGGTATTTCAATAACCGAGCTGAATTCCTTATTCTTGAGCTTTTTTGCCTCGGTGAAGAACGTATCCGACGCGCCGATGCCCTGGATGTAACTGCCGAATTTGAACGGGTCGGTCGCGCTTGATTTCAGGCCGAATTCAGCGGCCGTTTTATCGAAATCCGCCGCATCCGGGCCTGCGTTCATAAGCGCCGCCAATGCCGCATTCATCTTTTCAGTCGCGAGCGCCCGCGCTTTTTTCTGCGATACGATCTCCTTGATCCTATCCTTGACCGTTTCGAATGCCGGGATGAAAGGTTCTTGTATCTCCTTGACCCTGAATGCGTAATATTTCGAATCGATCTGGCGTATGGGAAGCACTGTTCCTTTTGGTATCTGGGGCAGGGATCCGGTCATATCGTTCGCCCAGCCGATGCCGGGTACCGGGTCTGTTTGATGAAAGAATCCGGTCTCGCTGATCGGCAGGTCCATCTCGCGGGCCGTTTTGTCAAAGCCGTCTTTTTTCTCCAGTATCTGGCTTGCGCCGACCGCCTGCGGTTCGGAATCAAAGGTGAGATATTCCAGGTTGAAGGATATCGGTTCCTTGAATTCTTCGCTGTTCTTCGCGAAATAATCCGAAAGCTCCGCATCCTCCACGGCCATGTTTTTTTGGAATTCTGCCGGCAGCCCCGCGATATACGATATGCTGACCTGCTCGTTCTGTTTTTCGTACGCCAAGCGTATTTCGTCGTCCGTCGCGGCGACGGAACCGGTTATTCTGTCATAGAGCCCTGTCAGGATCAGGTTCTGCCGGGTCACCTCTTCGAAGGCGCGCGGCTGCACGCGCAGGACATACCGCATCACATATTCGTATCCGGCAGGATCAAAGGCGCCTTTGCGCTGGAACAGGGGGTTCTGGGCTATGGCGCGGCGCACGTCCTCATCGGTGACCCGGATGCCTTTGCTGCGGCCTTCATGGAGAAGGATCAGCCGTTCGATCGCCAGGTTCCTGAAATCCAGGAACTTCTCGACCTGGCTGAACGAATCGCCGAACTGCATCATGGTCTGCATGCGCACTGCCTGTATCGCCTGGGAGAGATCTTCGGCCGGCACGCGTTTGCCGAAGATCATGACCCCCGGCAGGGGCTTTTCCTTGGCGGATTTAATGACGCTCGATGTGCCCCAGAGGAGGAAACCGGGCAGGATGCAGATGAAGATGCCGATCATTATTTTTTTGTTGCGTTCCTTGTCCGCGAAGATCTGCAGCATTGCAATGCTCCTTTGTTGTTTTGTGAAGGATAAACCTTATTATAGTACATTTTTTTTCTTTGACAAGGCATAGTCGGGCCTGTATAATAAAAAACTGTGTTTAAAGCGTCATGCGCATTGCGTTCCATCACGGGGTGTTTTCATGAAGAAGAACAAAGTGCTGAAGATCGGGCTTCCCAAGGGAAGCCTGCAGGAATCGACGTTCAAGATGTTCCGCAAGGCCGGTTTTAACGTATCGGTTTCGTCGGACAGGTCATATTTCCCGTCCATCGACGACCCCGAGATCGAGGCCGTTCTCTTGCGCGCCCAGGAAATGTCCCGGTACGTTCAGGACGGAGCCCTTGACTGCGGCATCACCGGCAACGACTGGATCATGGAGAATAAGTCTGATGTCGTCCGCGTGACGGACCTGGTATATGCCAAACAGAGCCTTTCCAAGATCCGATGGGTCGTCGCGGTGCCTGCGGCGTCGGGCATTACCTCCATCAAACAGCTTAATCGTAAACGCATCGCCACGGAACTCGTGAATGCGACAAAGGAATATTTCAAAAAGCATAAGGTCAATGTCGATGTGGAATTCAGCTGGGGCGCGACCGAGGTCAAGGTCAATTCAGGCCTTGTCGATGCCATTGTGGACCTGACCGAGACCGGCTCGAGCCTCCGGGCGAACAAGCTGGTGGAGCTCGACACGATCTGCGAATCGACCACGCAGTTCATCGCCAATAAAACAGCGTATAAAGACGGTTTTAAACGGATGAAGATGGACCAGATCGCGTTATTGCTCAAAGGCGCGATCGCAGCCGAACGAATGGTCGGGGTCAAGATGAACGTCAGGAAGAAAGACCTCGATCGCGTCATCGGGCTGCTGCCCGCATTGAAGGAACCGACCGTATCGAGCTTGTCGTCGACGGGATGGTTCGCGGTCGAGACCGTCATCGACGAAAAGGTCGTCCGGACCCTGATCCCCGCGCTGAGGAAGAACGGGGCGGAGGGCATCATCGAATATCCGTTGAATAAAGTGATCTATTAACGAACAGCCATCAACTACCGGAGGGGCACTATGCCTTGTGGCAAGAAACGTAAACGAAAAAAGATCAGGACCCACAAGAGAAAGAAGATGCGTCGTCTCCGCCGTCATCTGAAGAAAAGAGACTGGTAGCGACCGCGCGCCGGCATGCCCGGCGCGCATCGTTCCGTTATAGCAAGGGTAGAATGACTCCTCGTGGTATAGTGAGCGTTGGGCGGGTGTGTTTTTGTTTCTTGATCGCAGGGTTGCTTACGGCGTGCGTGCGCGCTGCCGATACAAAGAATTCGTCGGTGATGGCCCGGTATATCATGGGTTCGTTCTATGAGAAGACCGGCGATCTGGAGAGCGCCATTGCCGAATATCAAGCCGCGTTAAAGCAGGACCAGCAGAACGCCCGGATCCACCTGAGCCTCGGTTCCGCGTATCTCAAGAAAAACGACATTCCCAAAGCCATCGAAGAGCTCCGCCGCGCCTCGGAATTCGACCCGGAAGCGGTCGAGCCCCATGCGATACTGGCGCTTCTGTATTTTTCTCAGGAGGACCCGCAGTCAGCAGGCAAAGAATACGAGACCGCGCTTTCCAAGGCCGCGCAGCTTGACCCGTCGAATATCGCCATTTATAAAAGCCTGGGCATGGTGTACCTGCATAACAAGGATTATGCGGCTGCGGAGAACGCCTTTGATCTTATCCTGAAACTTGCCCCGCAGGATGAGGAAGTCCTTTTTTATCTGGCGAACATATACGACGAAACGGGCCGCAGGGATCTGGTCGAAGGGACCCTGAAAAAGGCCCTTGAGGCAGATCCGGATTATGCGCAGGCGTTGAATTATCTGGGCTACCGGTATGCCGAGGAGGGCAGGCATCTGCCCGAAGCGCTGAAGCTGATCAATAAAGCGCTCGCGCAGGAGCCGGATAACGGCGCGTATGTCGATTCTCTCGGATGGGTATATTTCAAGCAGGGAAAGATCAGGGATGCCATTGTCCATCTTGAGCGGGCCAGGACCTTACTCGAAGACCCGGTCATTTACGACCATCTCGGCGATGCCTATCTGAAATTGCAGGACCCCGTGAAAGCGCGGGAACATTGGGAAAAGTCATTAGAACTTGACCCGGATAATGAACAGGTCAAGAGTAAACTCGAAAAGCACAAGGCGCGGTCACCATGACGGAATATCCGAAAGAACAGGTCAAGGACCTCGAGCGCAGGGCCAAAGAGATCAGGCGCGATATCGTCACGATGCTCTGCCGTGCATGCTCGGGCCATCCGGGAGGAAGCCTTTCCGCCGCGGACCTGATCACCGCGTTGTTCTTTGCTGTCCTGCGCCACGATCCGAAGAATCCGCAATGGCAGGACCGGGACCGGTTCCATATGTCCAAAGGCCATTGCTGTCCGTTATGGTATGCGGTGCTGGCGCATGCCGGGTATTTCCCGAGGGAAAAGCTGATGACGCTGCGCACGCTCGGGTCCATGCTCCAGGGCCATCCGGACCGGCGTACGCCGGGCGTCGAATCGGCAAGCGGGTCGCTCGGCCAGGGGTTGTCCATCGCGCTGGGGATGGCGCTTGCGGGAAAGATCGACAAGAAGGCGTACCGCGTATATTGCCTGATGGGCGACGGCGAAAGCCAGGAAGGCAATATCTGGGAAGCCGCGATGGCTGCCGCGCATTACCACTGCGATAATCTGTGCGCCATACTCGATTATAACGGGATGCAGATAGACGGCAGGACGGCCGATGTCATGTCTCTCGATCCTGTCGCGGACAAGTGGCGCGCGTTCGGCTGGAACGCGATAGAGATAGACGGGCATGATATGAAAGCGATCCTTGCCGCGTATGAAGAGGCGGCGCATGCCGCCGGCACGCCCTCGATCATCATCGCCCGCACGACCAAGGGCAAAGGCGTTTCGTTCATGGAAAATGTGTGCAAGTTCCATGGCGTCGCTCCGACCAGAGAAGAAACCGATAAGGCATGCGAGGAGCTCAGTTAATGGCAGAAGCCCTGTATCAGCGGGATATATACGGAAAAACGCTTATCGAACTGGGCACGCAGGACCCGTCCATCGTCGTGCTCGACGCGGACCTTTCCAGTTCGACGCGCACCGGCTGGTTCGCGCGGGAATTCCCGGAGCGCTTTTTCAATTTCGGGGTGGCGGAACAGAACATGATGGCCACGGCAAGCGGCCTGGCCTCCTGCGGGAAGAAGGTTTTCGCCACGACATTCGCGATGTTCGCGACGGGCCGGGCGTGGGACCAGGTCCGCAACAGCGTCGCCTATAATAATTTCGACGTGAAGATCGTTGCGACGCACGCCGGCATCACCGTCGGGCCCGACGGAGCGAGCCACCAGGCGATCGAGGATATCTGCCTGATGCGGGCGATACCCAACATGAAGATCATCGTGCCCTGCGATGCGCCCCAGACGGCGGACGCCGTGCGCGCGGCAGCCGCCCAGAAGGGGCCGTTCTACGTGCGCCTCGGCAGGACCAAGGTCCCGACGGTCGAGGGCAAAGGGGCATTCGTATTCGGGAAAGGCCAGCTTTTAGCCGACGGCGATGACGCGGCCATCATCGCCTGCGGGATCATGGTCAACGAAGCGCTGATCGCGGCGCAAAACCTGTCCCGGAAAGGCGTGCGCTGCAGGGTCATCAACATGCATACGATCAGGCCGTTCGATTCGCAGATCGTCATAGATGCCGCCCGCCAGACCAAAGGCATTGTCGTATGCGAGGAACATTCCGCGATCGGAGGGCTGGCATCCTGTGTCGAGGACGTCCTGTGCGAATCGCATCCGGCGCCAATGCGCAAAGTCGCTGTCAAAGAGCGGTATGGCCAGTCAGGCGAGCCCGATGAATTGATGAAAGAATATGGCCTGACCCCGCACGACATTGAAAAAGCGGTTGTATCCCTTCTTTCCCGATAGGACCCCTGTTTTGAAGACCCTTACGCTGGATTCTTTCGCCAAACTCAACCTCTACCTGAGTGTTCACAGTAAACGCCGCGACGGATTTCATTCCATCAATACCATCTTCGAGCGGATCAGCCTGTGCGATCGTATTATCCTCAAGGACCGCAGCGACGCCCGGATCGTCTGTTCGTGCAGCGGCCAGCCCCTGCCTGTTGACAGCCGGAATCTTGCCGTCAGGGCGGCGCAGATTCTGTCGCAGCGCTATGCGCCGGATAAAGGCGCTGCCATCAGGCTGATCAAGCGCGTTCCGCAGGGCGCGGGCATGGGAGGAGGATCCAGTAACGCGGCTTCAGTGCTGCTTGGGTTGAATCGGCTCTGGAAACTCGGTTTATCTCTGGAACAATTGAGCTCCGTCGCGGCCCGCATAGGCAGTGATGTCCCTTTTTTTGTCCATACCTGCCGGTTCGCCCTGGCCAGGGGCAGGGGAGAGCTGATCAAACCGGTTACCGGCCTGCGAAAGCGACTTTTATGGCATGTGATCGTCGTACCCGGCTTGCATGTGTCAACGCCTCTTATCTATAAGCAGTGGGATAAGTTAAGAGCGAATAAAAATATTGATATATCGCGGTTGACAAGGCCCTCATCTGGTGCTAAACTTATGATTCTGGCGCTGCAAAAAAAAGGCCGCCGTGAGCTCGCAAAAGCTCTTTTCAACAGCCTTGAAACTGCGGCACTGCATACGTATCCGGGCTTGGCCGAAGTGCCCCGGGCGTTCGCAGGGCTCGGTATCAGTGATATTCTTATGTCCGGCAGCGGATCGGCGTTCTTTGGCATCGTATCATCCCGAAAGGAGGCAGGGCGTATCAGCAGACAGCTGAAAAAACATCATGCGTCGTGGCACGTTTTTGTCGCGCGGACAGTTTGAATCAGCGAGGAGGAACATCATGGAAATATCCGAGGTTAGGGTTTTCTTAAAGGACTCTCCTGATAAGAAGCTGAAAGCATACGCGACGGTTACTTTTGACAATGCATTTGTCGTGCGGAATATCAAGGTCATTCAGGGCTCGAGCGGGATGTTCATCGCCATGCCATCGCGCAAGGTCAAGCACCCGTGCCCGAAATGCAATTATAAGAATGAATTCCGGTCCAGATTCTGTAATCAGTGCGGCGCCGGGCTTCCGATGCCTGCGGTGACTGCGCCCAGCGCGCATGAGAACGGCGCGCAGGCGGAGCATAAGGATATCGCGCATCCCATCACCCAGGCCTTCAGGGAAATGCTCCAGAAGAAGGTCCTTGAAGCGTATGAACTGGAAGTCGGGAAAGGTCCCCATGCGGCCCGGGCTGATGCGAACGACGACCTGTAAAAATAGACTTTTAAATTTTCTGGGACGTCGTCTTCGGTCTATGGGAACTCAACAATGTCGCGCCTGACGACGTACAGTATGTAAATCATTTGGGACGTCGTCCAATGGTAGGACACGAGAATTTGGGTCTCGCTATTATGGTTCGAATCCATACGTCCCAAAGTTGACGCGCAGTTCTGATTCATGGTTCGCCCCGTTCTTACAAAGCAAGAACGGGATTAATTCGGCCAGATAACTTACGTTCACTCGCGATGCTCGTTCCGTAAGTTATGGCCTCATTAAAATCCATACGTCCCAAAGTT